>Ga0247611_10000024_pt1 | contig 278017 bp, 231 predicted proteins | sample 177DNAGHGhighgp2_FD_192422 | JGI IMG/M metagenome (GOLD analysis project Ga0247611, IMG submission 192422) | Sheep rumen microbial communities from Palmerston North, Manawatu-Wanganui, New Zealand - 1770 DNA GHGhigh gp2 | ecosystem: Host-associated > Mammals > Digestive system > Stomach >... | reverse complement strand
CATGGGGATTTTCAGTGGGGCTTCGATGAAAAAAGCGTCTATCTCCGCGACCGCAAAGGCTGGTACCGCGTGGCACGTCCGCTCGACATTGCCGGTGCAACCCCTGATCCTGACCGCGAGGACCGCGTCATCATCCTGAACTATGCGGGGGAGAACTTCAGCGTGGACACTGTCGGCCGCGTGGAGCCTTACATTTACCCACAACCGTTAGCCGCTTTCGTCAAGTCAGGTCTGCAAAGTATGGAGATTATGACTTTCTCAACGCTGGGACACCAAGTTTATAAAGAAACCATCGGTTTTCGACGCGATGGCGACCGCCTGGTGGAGGATACCCGCACGGAAACCAGAGAGAACTACGACCCTCATCTCCGCAACGGACCCACGAAAAAGACCGCCCCGGTGGCTGTTGATGGCGATTCTGACATCCGTCAACTGTCGGCATCATCTATGGAAAAAGCCCTGTTGACCCTCGGCGAGCGTTACCACCAATATCCCATCCCGCAAGACTTCGGTTTGGCCGATACCACGTTGGATTTGCACAAGGTATATGCCGCCGGGAACATACGCAGCACTAATCAGTACGGCTACAACGTCACCTTTGTCAACCAGTCAGGCGACAAACTCACGGTTTGGGGGCAAACCTCCGCCCATGTTGACCTTGGCGGAAGCACGCACTATCCGTGGCTGCTGCCGATGACCGTGTGCTGGCGCGAGGCAGAATTCTTTACCTACCAACCTGTCCTGTGGCAGGCTCTGCGCGAGGCGATGCCCGACAGTATGCTGTTGCGAGAATACCTTGACAACGGCACCCTGCACCCAAGATACACCCTGCAAAGCGGGGATTTGATATTCCTGAACAACAATCGCTCGGACATGGAGAAAGCCATCACGGCCAGCACAGGCGAATATTCGCACGTGGCGTTAGTGGAACGCGACAGCGCTGACGACGTGTGGGTTATCGAAGCCTCGCCAAAGAAGGGTGTGCAGCGCATATCTTACGAACAATTTGAAAGAAATCACAACCTCGGATTCTTCCGAGGAAATATCGACATCTACTGTCTCACTGTGCCTTTTGACACTGCTGCGGTCATCGTCCGTGCCAAGAGCCTCGTCGGGAAACCCTACGACAACGCCTTTCTGCCCGACAATGATGCCTACTACTGTTCGGAGCTCATCCAGGTGGCCTTCGGCGACATTTTCCCGTCGAAGCCGATGAATTGGCGCGATGCCGAAGGAAATTTGCCCGAATACTGGATCAAGCACTTCGAAGAACTTGGTGTGCCCGTTCCCGAAGGCGTTCCCGGCACCAATCCTACGGACATGAGCCGATCGCCGTTGCTGAAAATGTTGAAATAGCAAAGAACTCACCCTTTAGGCATCGTCACGCGGGAACTGCCCATCCGTTCGCGGTAGAACAGCAGGTGATGGTGGACCACAACTTCTGCGAGTGATGGGGGCGTTGGATAAGATTGAAATAAAAAAATATGGAAATAACTCTTCTTTTAGAATACACCGACCGTGCGCAGTTGCGACAGTGGCTCGCCGAAAACCACCCCTCCGCTAAGGAGTGCTGGGTGGCGACTTACCGTGGCAAAGAACCGTTGCCCGGCCCTTGTTTGCCCTACCTCGCAGTGGTGGAGGAGGCGCTCTGCTTCGGCTGGATTGACAGCACCTGCAAGCGCCTGCCCGATGGACGCCTGGCGCAACGCCTCTCGCCGCGCCGCAAAAACAGCCATTGGACTGAACGCAACCGGCAACGCTGCGCCGACCTGGAACAGCGCGGTCTGATGACAGACGCGGGAAGGAAGGCGCTAACTGACAATACAAGCAGGAACCGTTAACGCACTACAAATTTAGCAGTTTTCTGATAATCCTTGCCCTTTATTTACAATAAATAGAGACCATTTACCAAGTCTGCCACGGGAATCGCTCCGGAAGTGGTCCTATTCAACACCACATTGTGCCCAACGATTCCTTGCGTGTTTTCCACATCCAAATGGTCAGGAAAGCCTGCTTGCAAATTTTAAATCAAAGTTTCGTACATTAAAAATGTCTATTTTATGGTTCTCCTTTGATGCATTAACAAATTTTAACAAATATATTTAATTGATTATCAATGTTATAAAACACTTAATAAAACTTAAAGTGGATTTGTAACACTTAAAGAGGTATTTTTGCCGCCGATTTTAAAATGTGGTTTTTATAAAGTAACGGCATAAAACATCCTTTATTATGAAAATACTTTTTGTTATTGAAACCATTGACAACCATAATGGGACAAGTGTTTCCGCAAAGCGTTTCGCGGAAGGGTTGAAAGACCGTGGACATGAGGTGAAGTTTCTCACAACTGGAATACCGGATGCCGACCGTTTTGTGGTGCCGGAATTTCATCTTCCCCTGTTTGACCGACTGGTCAAACGCCATGGTTTTAAGTATGCTAAAAAAGATAAGGATGTCATCCGTGAGGCATTGGAATGGTGCGATGTGGCGCATTGCTATATGCCATTCGGATTAGAGGTTGCAACAAAACGAATGGCAGACAATATGGGAAAACCCTGTACAGCGGCATTTCATGTCCAACCTGAAAATGTGACCGCATCCTTTCACATGCAAAATGTAAAATGGTTAAATACCATTATTTATAATTTCTTCAACCGGCTTTTTTTCAAGTTCTTCCGCCATATACACTGCCCGAGCCGGTTTATAACGGATTATTTGGTACAGCTCGGTTACACCAGCCAAATGCATGTTATCAGCAATGGCTGTCCCCCACAATACTCCTGGCACAAATGCGACAAGCCATCCTGGTGTGCCGATAAGTTTGTGGTACTGATGGTAGGCAGGTTGTCGCCTGAAAAACACCAGGATACCATTTTGGAGGCCGTCCGGCATTCGGCATACGAGAAGCGGATACAAGTGATATTGGTGGGAACGGGGTTGAGTGAGAAAAAGTTACGCAGGAAAGCGAAAGGATTTACCAACCCGCCACATATCGGTTACATGTCCGACCGGCAACTAATGAAAGCATTGGGATATGCGGATTTGTATGTGCATGCAGGCGAGGTGGAACTGGAGTCCCTTTCGTGTTTGGAAGCGATGGGCTCTGGACTGGTACCGCTTATTTCAAGCAGTTCACAGAGCGCCACGCCCCAGTTCGCGATGGACAGCCGCAGTTTGTTTCCACCCCGCAAACCAAAATTGCTGGCGAAAAAAATCGATTATTGGATTGAACATCCGGATGCCAGGAAGGAAATGGAACAAAAATACGCTGATATTGTAAAGCAATACAGTATAACCGAATCTGTGGCAAATTTTGAGAAAATGCTGATGGATGAAATTTCGGATAATGAAACAGCCCAAAAGAATCGTTAGAAACGCTCTGATAATAGTATTTCTGCTGGTATCCGTTTTGGCAGGAGCACAACCATCCGCAGTTCATTCTCCAATAGTTAATGAGGATGGTACGGTAACATTTGTACTCAAAGATCCGGGAAGCAGCCGCGCGCGAGTATATTGCGACTGCGAATTGCGGAGCAAGAAGTACAATATCCACCGGGAGAACTTGAAATCCGCCCGTATGGTATCCGATAATAACGGACTTTTCACTTATACCACGCCATCACTCACGCCGGAAGTTTATACATATCGGTTCAAGACGAACGGGCAAAAACGGGTGGATCCCAACAATGCCGATTCAATTCGTATTTCAAATGGGAAACGAAGTGTGTTTGTTGTATCCGGTTCCGATTTAATGGAATTGTGCCTTTCAGACTCGTTGGCGGGGAACACCAAACATTGCGAGTTCTGGGATTCCACCTGTGGAAAGACACGCCGTATTCTGCTGTACTTGCCACCGCAATACGATAGCACGGGGCAAACTTATCCCGTCCTATACCTGCTGCACGGTATAGATGGCAATGAACTGGCTTGGCATGACCGTGGGCGGGCTATACAGATGGTGGACAATCTGATACGGCAAGGCAAGGCAGAGCCTATGATTGTTGTGATGCCTGATGCCAATCCCAAAGGACTTGTCGGTCAGGACGAGAGTGTGGGCCTGATTCAAAATCTGCTCCGTTACGCCTCATGGTTCCATCAGGTTTTTGAGCGGATTTTTCCGCAAATGGACAGCTTTATATCCGCCCGTTATCGTATATCCTCCGATATGAATATGCGTGCCGTGGCCGGGTTGTCGGCAGGCGCCTCGCAATCGGCCGTGCTTGCCAACATGTACAGAGACAACTTCAGGTATGTGGGATTGTTCTCACCGATTGTGCACCGCAAGCAATTGCCAGACAATCGGAACACATTCTATTGGATTGGAACTGGCAAAACGGATGTTTTCCATCCGCAGAGCAAACGATTTGCCAGAAAACTTCAACAAAAGCAAATCCCACACCTCTATTTTAAGTCCACAGGAGGCCATGTCTGGCGCAATTGGAGACTATATCTATCTGAATTTCTGCAATTTGTATTCAAAGACGCCGATGATGAATTTGGAAATGATTTTACAGGAAATGAAGGCGTTTCATCGAACTGCAAAGAAGCCACAATGTTGCATTGATGGTCGAAAAAAATACTTCAGTCATCTTGATTTTCAAAAAACTTTATTAAATTTGCAGTTTCGTTGCGGATTAGTTGAAGTATCCGCCAATACTCTCTGAAATTTGGCATGATAAAAGACTATTCATCATTCGGCCCGGCATATCGGAACTTCAAAGTAAGGGAAGGGGTGTATGTTCCTGAACCCATGGCAGACTTTTCTGCCGAGGATCCGTTCACGAAAATGGCACCCATACGCGGGGAACTCAAGGATATGAAATTTGACGATACTTACCCGTATCTTGACAAATCCCTGAAATTCAAAATATGGCATTTCCTTGTTTATCTTGCTACTTGGATAGCGGCATTTCCGGTGAACCGCATCCGTTATGGCCTTAAGATAGAAGGTCGTAAGAAGATTCGACAGAACCGCAAACTCTTTGCCAACGGAATGATGACCGTTTGTAATCATGTTTACCGGTGGGATATGATTTGCGTGCTGCAGGCGATGCGCTTCCGCAAGGCCTGGATTCCCATGTACGCCCAACCGTTCCGCGGCAAGGACGGTTTCCTGATGAAAAACATCGGCGGCATCGCCATCCCGGAGAAACGCAGCGGACTGAGAGCGTTTGACAAGGCATTGGATGAACTTCACGACCGCAAACAGTGGATACACATTTTCCCCGAAAGTTGCAGTTGGAAATTCTATGCCCCGCTTAGACCTTTCAAGACAGGCGCTTTCAACATGGCTTACAAGTATGCTCTCCCTGTAATCCCCATGGTAATCACATTCAGACCTCGCACCGGATGGCGCAAACTCTTTAGCAAAGACGAACCGCTGGTTACCATTCATGTGGGTGACCCCATCATACCAAACCCCAATACCCCCCGGAAAGAAGAAGTGGCGCGTATGCGTGATCTCGCGCACAAGACGATGCTTGACATGGCGGGTATAGTTTCTAATCCTTGGCCTTCCAGTATTGACTGACAAATTATATAATCATGAATAGAAAAATTATTGATCCCGTACCCGTTAAACTGCTTAAAGCGGAACTTACCAAATCCAAGAAGTTGGAAGATACCAACAAGGGTCATAACGAACTTTACATTGTGACCTGGCACGATTCCCCCAATGTGGTGACCGAAATCGGGCGATTGCGCGAACTGGCGTTCCGTGAGGCCGGCGGCTCAACAGGCAACGCCATGGATTTGGATGAATACGACAAGATGGAAAAACCATATAAGCAGCTGATTGTGTGGGATCCGGACAATGAGGCGATAATTGGCGGCTACCGTTTTCTCTTTGGCTCGGAGGCAATGTTTGATGAGAAAGGCCAACCGATAATGGCAAGTGCCCACCAATTCCATTTTTCCCAAAAGTTTATTGATGAATATCTGCCGCATGTATTGGAACTGGGCCGCAATTTTGTGGCTCCGGATTATCAGAGTTCCAAGAACGGGGCAAAGTCCATATTCGCTTTTGACAATCTCTGGGATGGTCTTGTGGCGATTATCATGAAGTATCCTAATCTGCTTTATTTCTTTGGGAAGATTACGCTATATCCTTCCTACGACCATATTGCCCGGGATTTGATCTACCATTTCCTGTGGAAGCATTTTGGAGACAAGGATGAACTGGTACGTCCTTGGGAAGACCAGGCGATAATGCCTGATTCCAATCCCGAACTGCTGGACCTGATTGTGAATAAGGATGACTTGCTGGAAGATTACAAGTTGCTTAAAACGGCAGCCAGAATGAGGGGCGTGAATGTTCCGCCGAATATGACGGCCTATATATCCATCACTTCCCGGATGCTCATGTTCGGTACAGCGGTGAACCGCTTGATGCACAACATTGAGGATACGGCCGTGCTGATTCCGTTTGATGAGATCTACCATGATAAGAAGAGCCGTCATATAGGAGCATATATTCGTTTTTCCCACTTGAAAAGGCATAAAAACGAGATTTTGGAAGTTCCTGATATGGAAAATGAGATGGTTGAGGATTGGCTGGTTAAGCGATATCGCAAGGTAAGACGAATGCTTAAGAAAGCAGGACGGGATATATAGTGTGTTCTTGCACTTTGTGCAAGAAGTAACAGGTAGAGGATGATATGAAGAAGAAGGTATATAAAGCACATATTCTTTATACAAAGGAGCGAAACCGTTTCGAGGTGTTGGAGAACGGTTATGTCGCTGTGGATGCCGATGGGCGTGTGTCTGAGGTGGCATCTGATTTGAAGTCGTTGGATTGTGGCGATTGGGAGGTTACGGATTTTGGAGACTGCCTATTGATACCCGCCATGAACGATCTGCATGTGCATGCCCCGCAATACCGCAATCAAGGCATTGCCATGGATCTGGAATTGTTGCCATGGCTCCAGAACTATACTTTCCCTGAGGAGATGAAGTATGCCGACTTGGCCTACGCTGAGCGGATGTATCGCCGGTTTGTCCACGACTTGTGGCGTTTTGGCACCATGCGGGCTTGCGTGTTTGCCACTATTCATACAGACAGCACCCGTCTGCTGATGCGTATTTTCCAGGAGGCGGGCATGGGAGCGCTGGTGGGCAAAGTGGCTATGGACCGCAATTGCCCCGAAGGGCTTTCGGAACCGGTGGGGGAGATGGTTTTGGGCTATGAGGATCTGATAGCGGAATTTAACAATCCAGATGCGCTGGTGCGGCCGATCATAACGCCTCGCTTTGTCCCTTCTTGCACCCCGGAGACGCTCCGTGCCTGCGGCGAACTGGCAGCCAAATATCAATTGCCCGTGCAGTCGCACCTCTCGGAAAACAAGGATGAGGTGGCGTTGGTGCGGACCCTCGAAAACACTTGGTATGGCGATGCTTACAATCGTTATGGGCTCTTCGGACAAACGCCTACCGTAATGGCACACTGCGTATTCACGGAAGGCGAAGAACTGGAGTTGATGCGACGCAATAGGGTAGTGGTGGCCCACTGTCCCACTTCAAATTTGAATGTGGCGTCCGGTATGGCGCCTGTCAGGAAGTTCCTGGACAATGGATTGCGTGTTGGACTTGGCAGTGACATCAGCGGTGGACACGATTTGAGCATCTTCCGGATGATGGTTTATGCCATACAGGTGAGCAAAATGTACTATCAGCAGAATCATGACCGTTCGTTCCTCACTTTATCGGAAGCATTCTGGATGGCGACAAAGTCGGCGGGGAGTTTCTTCGGCCGCGTGGGAAGCTTTGAGCCGGGCTATGAGTTTGACGCTCTCATTATCGATGACAGCGACCTGAATCACGACAATTATTCGCTGCTGGAGCGTCTGGAACGATACATCTATTTGGGCGACGACCGCCAGATTAAACACCGCTTCTGCCGAGGAAAAGAAATTTTCGGACAATAAACTCTAAAACTAATAACAGTATTACTATGACAAATTTCAGCATTTGGGAAGTTCTCTTTCTGCTCTGTTTCGCGATCAGTTGGCCAGTATCCATCGCCAAATCCTTGAGAACAAAGGTGGTTATCGGCAAAAGTCCGCTTTTTATGTCCCTGATTGTATTGGGATACATTTTCGGCATTATCCATAAAGTGTTGTACAGCCACGATATCGTTATCTGGCTCTATGTGTTTAACGCGCTGCTGGTAACCACGGATTTGGTACTCTATTTTGTGTATATTGGGCAGAACAGAAAGGATTTGCAACAGAAATAACATATTGTGATTAAAATGAAAAAGAACCTCACACGGTTACTCGCCATCATCCTCGTTTGTTGCACGATGTTTTTCACTTCGTGCAAGCCGAACAAAGAGATTCTGCCTACCGTACAACGCATTCAGGAGCGCGGAGTGCTGTTGGTTGGCACCACCGGCGATTACCGTCCGTTGTCCTACCTCGAAGCCGACAGCACTTATTGGGGCTTTGAAATAGACATGGCCAAGGAGATGGCCCGAAGGTTGGGTGTCGGGGTTGAGTTCGTCCCCACCTCTTGGCCCACGCTGACCGGCGATGTGCTGGCTGACCCGCAGGCGTTCGACCTTGCCGTAAGCGGCATCACCATTACGGAGGAACGGCTTAGGATTATGGCGATGAGTGAGGGTTATTTGGACAACGGGAAGACTATCCTTTGTCGTGTGGAGGATTCCGCGAAGTTCCAGTCGCTGGAAGACATCGACAAGCCCGAGGTGCGGGTGATGGTGAATCCCGGCGGACTGAACGAGAAGTTTGCCCACGATTATCTTACCCATGCCACGATCATTGTCCATCCGAACAACGAGGAGATTCCCGGACTGGTGGCGCAAGGCGGTGCGGATGTGATGATTACAGAGATTACGGAAGCCCCGTGGTATGTCCAAAATGATCCGTGCCTAGCAGCGCCCTTGTTGACAACGCCCTTCACCCACAGCGAGATAGGCGTGCTGATGCGCAAAGGTCAGGACGACCTCTTGCGGTTCATCAACGAGATGATCCGCCAAATGAAAACTGATGGCACGCTCGGACTGTTGAAAGGAAAATATGGGTTGCGATAAGCTGCAGTTGTCAGCCTGTCCATGCATCCTTGACATTGAACTTTATCTCAAAATTGTAATAATAGAAATATGAATCCCACTTTTCAAACAATAGACATCATCATTTTCGCCGCCTATTTGCTGCTGATTGTTGGACTGGGCATTTGGATTTCCCATCGCAAGAAGAACAAGGACAAAACCGCTGAGGACTATTTTCTGGCGGGCAAGTCGCTGCCGTGGTGGACGATAGGTGCGTCGCTGATTGCCGCAAACATTTCGGCGGAACAGTTTATCGGCATGTCGGGTTCGGGCTTTGCGGGCGGTTTCGCGGTGGCCTCCTACGAATTCATGGCCGCTCTTACGCTCATCATCGTGGCCAAATTCTTCATGCCTGTGTTTGTAAAGCAGGGTATTTATACCATTCCCCAATTTGTGGAGCAACGCTTTTCCCGGAATCTTAAGACCATCCTGGCCGTCTTCTGGTTAGGACTGTTCATCTTTGTGAACCTCACTTCCGTATTGTTTCTTGGCGCTAAGGCCATCGATACGATTATCGGTACGGGCGACGGTTCCCTGATTATGCCCGCCATTATCGGATTGGGTGTCATCGCCGCCCTCTATTCCATTACCGGAGGACTTTCCTCTGTGGCATGGACCGACATATTGCAGGTGTTTTTGCTTGTTTTGGGTGGTGTTATCACCACCGTGGTCGCCCTGCATGTCATCAGTCCGGACGGCACCGTCACGCACGGCATACGCCATCTCACGGATGTGGCAGGCGACCGGCTGCACTTGATTCTACCTAAAGACAATCCTGAATTCCACAATTTGCCCGGCATCGCTATGCTCATCGGAGGTTTGTGGGTGGCCAACCTCTACTACTGGGGTTTCAACCAATATATCATCCAGCGCGCCTTTGCGGCCAAATCGCTGTCCGAAGCGCAGAAAGGTCTGGCGTTCGCGGCATTCCTCAAACTGCTCATCCCGTTCATTGTGGTCATCCCTGGCATTGTCGCCTATGTGATGTACACGGAGGGCAGTTTTGGTGCGGTGGAGGCACTCACCAAAGCCAACGGCGCACTTAACAACGATAACGCATATCCCTGGCTCATCAGCTCGTTTGTTCCGACAGGGCTTAAAGGATTGGTAATCGCCGCGTTAGCTGCCGCAATCGTCTCTTCGTTGGCCTCTATGCTCAATTCAGCATCCACTATCTACACGATGGACATTTACAAACCATACATAGCGCCGAAAGTGAAAGAAAAGACAGGCAAAGATGTTAGTTTGGTGCTCGTTGGACAGATTTCCGCCGGATTGTTTCTTGTTATCGCCTGCCTGATTGCACCGCTGATCGGAAGTGTGGGGCAAATGTTCCAGTATATCCAGGAGTACACCGGATTGGTGAGTCCGGGTATTCTTGCGCTGTTCCTGTTAGGACTTTTCTGGAAGAAGACCACCAACAAAGGTGCCATCACTGGTGTGGTGCTCTCCATTCCCATTGCACTGGCACTCAAGTTTTTCCCGATAGACATGCCGTTTATCGACCAGATGTTCTACACTTGCCTGCTTACTATGGCCATCATCGTGATGGTGAGTTTGTGCACCTGCGAGAAAGATGACGATGTGCGGGCAATCTCGTTGACCGCTGATATGTTCCAAACCAAACGCGACTTTCATATCGCGGCGTATGCCATTTGCGTGTTGCTGGTGGTGATATATGCCGTGTTTTGGTAAAAAGTTTTTTCTTGATGGTGAGTGCTAATAGATCAAGGCTGGGGGAAAAGTCTAAAGTGTCAGTACACGGCGTAGTCCACCACAATGTTGAATTCGCGCAACTCGTTGGAGAAGAGCTCTAATGGCATCAGCCAACCGCCATCGCCTGCAACTCTCATGCTATGTGTAAGTATAGAATCGCCGTCAACAACACCAATGGAATATTTGCCTGCCGGCAATTTCATCATGTAAAAGCCGTTCAAGGCACTGGAGGTACGGGTGACCTCGCGAATATTGAAATCAGAAATTGCTATCCGTTCTTGGAATAGGCTGTTGCCAAGGTCTGCTATGTTGATGGAATCAAAAGCTGCGATTTCGCATTGGACAGGAAACTCATGAGCTTCTTGCGGATTGACGGGAGGCATCCAGTTTCCTTCGCGCTGTGTTACTGTGCCATACACACCATAAGGTATGGTGGGCGAGGGTGGATCGCAAGCTGTACAAGCAATGAGAATGCCTGAAACGATAAAAGGGATAATTTTCTTCATGACGTTTGATTTGAAATGTTAATTAATATGTGTGGCAAATATAAAAAAAACGTGCCTTTGGCACGTTTTTTCATTTTTTTAGAAAAAAAGTTTAGTGTTTGGGTTCGTCCTTGGGGCATTTGTGGTCTTTAGGACATCCTTTCGGGCCGTGGCCTTCTCCTTTACATCCAGGCTTGTCACCGCCTTTGCAGCAAGATTTGCCTTCGCTCTTCTTGCAACCGCCGCAGCATCCCATTTCATCGAATGCGGCTTTCTTTTCAGCGGTCGTGAGTTTGTCCCAGTTGTTCATGGCTGCCTCAAATTTGGCTTTCTTCTCTTCCTGGGCTTTCTTCATGGCCTGCATTTCATCGTATTTGGCCTTGCGGTCGTTGAGCAGTTCCACTCGGCGCTCCTCGGAGATGTTGTCCCAGTTCTTCCAGTCCTCCATGGCTTTCTTGCAGGCTTCCATTTCGGCTTTCTGCTCCGGAGTCATGTCCTTGCAGCAAGGATGGTCCTCGGCTTGCATCTCGGGGCATTCTTTCGGTTGCTCAGCAGGTTTGTTGTTGCATGCGGTGAATGACAAGCAGCACGCAGCTGCCATTAAAATCAATACTTTTTTCATTTTTTTCGTGTTTTAAATTATGATATTTCAATGAATTGAGGCGCAAAAATAATCTTTTTTGTTAGAAACAAGATTTTTAAAATCTTAAAAAATCCAAATACCAATCCCTATAAATTTACATTTCGGTCTTTGGGGTATTTCACGCTGTAGGTGACGCTGAAGGTGCGGGTCTCGCCGGCTTTCAACTCCACATCCCAGGTGAGTACGCCAGTTTCGGTTTTGTTGTAGGTGGCGTCTGGGGTCACATCCGTTACTTTGACCTCGATGTCTTTATTGTTGGAAATAGGATACTGCTCCTTCAAGGTCAGTTTGGCCGTCTTGGTCTGGTTGTTCTTGACCGTAATTAGATAGGATTGGGTGACGGTGGTGCTGTTGCCCACATGCTTCGTGCTGCAGAAATCACTCTGTTTTTCCCTCTTGACCGTGATTCTCGGGTCGGTGGTCAGCGTGAGCGAGATTTCCTTCTCCGTGGCGTTGGGACGCAACATGGTTTTGCCCACAAAGGTGTTGTCAAAGGTTACCGTGGCATAGCCGGGAAGCAGATTGTATTGCTCGTAATCCGACAAGGTGGCGATGAGGTAGGTTTCGTCCGACAACTTCGGAATGCTGTAGTATTTGTAATCCGCCTTGATGGTGTAATTCTTCAGATCGATAAGTTGCGCTTTGCCGTTGCCTGGAATGTCGTAGGGCACGGCAATATTGTAGTTCACATGCACCTCCTGCATGTCCACATCCACATAGTCGTCCATGAGTAGCGGGGCGGTACGATTACCTCTGACGCTGTTTATTGCTCCATCAACAGAAGCCACACCCTCTGCAGATGCCAATTTGTCGGATGTTTCCGAATATGTGATACTATTGCTTTGCAGGGTTGCCCCTTTTGCGTAATACCGTGGAGTGAAGAAATCCACAAACCATGTCTTGAATACGGGTGCCTCCTTAGTGCGGTTGGGGGTGGCGTTGGAGAGTGTCAAACGCACATTGTTCCAATCAAGGCCGGTGATTTGTTTTACCTGGGCTTTGGATTTCAGCACGACGGGCTTGTCCATGGAAACGATATTGATGTCGTAGCATGGTGCCCAGGAGGCCATATTGGTGAAATAGGTGATGGTGAATTCTGTGTTCACGGCTTGGGGCACGCTTACGGAAAGTCGAAGCACGCCGGTGCGCTGTTTGTCTTTGTTCATGTCTTGTGTCAACTGCTTCTGTATGCGATTCACGGTTTCCTGCAATTTGGTGATATTCAGGTTGTCTTGGTCAATACTGCGATGCAGTGCGCCTGCTTTGGATTTGTAGAGTTCCATGTTGGCGTTGATGTCGGCGATGGAAACGGTGCCTTTTTCCTGCTGCATGTTGAAGAGCGTGCCGTCGGTGAGCATGGTCAGAAGATGCGTATGCATGGTCAGCTCGTCCTTGGCCTCCTGCAATTGCCGTTTGTAAAGTTCCAGTGAGTCTTGAAGTTTCTTGATACGGGCACTCTCCTCCTTGGGGGTGATGAAATCGTTGGAGAACTCGGAAGCGGAGATTAGCACGCCGTTGGCGGTCACTTTCAAGCTATTAACCTCGATGTCAGGAGTTAATCCATTGATGAAGACATCATAACTGCCACTTTTTAATGAAGCGGTGGCGGTGTGCGTCAGCGCGGCACCCTGCAAATAAACGGTGGCGTGGTCGATTTTGGCGGTAAACTCTTTCTGCGCGTGCGAACTGGCACAGGCAACCAGCAGCATAATGCTGAAAACAAAGACTTTTTTCATGATGGGAATAATTTATCGATAATAAATTAAACCGACCATGCGATTGGTGAAATGTTTAATGCCTGGATGATCTTTGCCTGTATTAGAGGTTTTTCCGCAACCACTTGCTGATGATTTCCAGCACTTCGGGTTTCAGGGTTTCTTCAATTTTGCCATACTCATCAGGGTTGCCAGTGGTACAGGGCTGCAGCAGATGGTTGGCGTTTGGAATTGACACAAATTGATGATGCGGATTCTTTTTCAAATATTTGGAAAAGAGTAGGTTGTTGGCGACAACATCCACTTGCAGGTCTTTTTCGCCACCAATGGCCAGCACGGGGCATCGCATCTTTTTGACATACGGTTTAGGGTCGAAGTGGACAAAAGTGAAAAACCACGGGGAAACCATCTGCTGAATGACGGCGGCTTTGCGCTCCGGAGTGAAGCCATACCGTTCTTGTTCCTCAGGCGTGAGCTGGATGGAAAGTTGTGCCCAAGTCTGGTTGAGAATCTCAGCCGCCTGTTTTTCGTTCTTGGCTTTATCCAGCGCTTTGTACAATCGGTCAGACATCCTCACCGAATTGTCGATCTCTTCGGGAGTCAAAACGCTGTCGGTCTCGTTGATGGCGCGCAGCTGGTACAACAGCACATCGGTGGTTTTTTGCGCCACCCCGCCAAGTGTGATGACGAAGTCCACGCGTTTGTCGCGGGCGGCCACGATTTCAGCAATCAGGCTGCCTTCGCTGTGTCCGAGCAGTCCTGTGGGCAATGCGGCCAAGTCATCGCGACGGGCGAAAGAGTCCAGTATCATGGTCACCCCGTCGGCAAAGTCGTAGGTGGTGGACTTGGCGAAAACGGCCTGCGGAAAGTCATCGTAACGGAAAACGGCATAGCCCTGGCGGGTGAGATAATCGGCAAGGACGAGGAAGGTTTTGTGTCCCATGATGCTCTCATCACGGTCCTGCCAACCGGATCCGGAAATCAGGATGATGAGTGCTTCCGGCGCGCCCGACGGCATGGTGAGCGTGCCGTTGATGAGACTGTAGCGTTTGTTTTTGTCCTTGATGCGAATCTCTTCCTCGCTGTACGGGTATGGTGGTTTCGGGGTTTGCGGACGGCGGATGATTCTGCGCTCGTGCCCGCGCTCAAAGGTTAACGGCAGTTTCCCGTTTTGCTTGAATGTGCCGACAATACGCTGCCCGTCAGCGGTAAGTTTGCCGCTGAACGAGGCGCCGAGGTCGCTGACTTTCCAGGCAAGCGCGCTGTCACCCCAAGTTCGCTCTGTTGTGGCGATGTCATTGTAGTATTGGTCCGGACTGTCCATCACCACATTCAACGAGTCGCCATGCTGCTCCACCAACATGCCGATGGTGAGTGTGTCGGTTTTGGTAACATACAAAACACCTTGCCAATAGCCTGATATATCTTGTGCTGAAAGGATATATGCCAGCAGAGAAAAAAAGAATGTCGCAAAATATCGGCCCATAAACTATTATCTATCAATTATTATCTATAAACTTCTTTCCACAGTGCTTTCAACGACAGGTAGGATTGCTCCAGTTTCTGGCGCACTTCCTCAAAGGGCACCCATACTGCCTCAGTGATGTCTTCCACCGTTTGCGGAGTCAGCGACTGGCTGTGCGCGCGCATGGCATACCAATGTGTCTCCTTGAGAATCGGTTCGCCGCGCAACTCGTAGGTGTGGAATGTGCTGGGAAGGGGTTCACCGAGCGTGATGTCCTTCAATCCGGTTTCCTCTTCCACTTCGCGTATGGCGGCTTCGGCATATTGCTCGCCCGCCTCCACCTTGCCTTTCGGAAAATCCCATTTGTCAAGACGGTAAATCATCAGAATCGCTTCCTGTTCGTTGCGCACGATGCCGCCTGCGGCGTGGATGATGCGGAAGTTGCAGGCGAAATTGTCAAATTCCGCCTGATTGTTGAGTTCTATGGGCTTGTTGTTGTGGAAGATGATCATAGTTGTCGTTATTGGGTTTATCTCGTTGATTTTAAGATTTTCATTCGGGTGTTGCGGTTGATTTCCAAAATATATAACCCATCGGGCAGTGCGCTGATATTGAAGATGTTCCCATTTGATTGAAATAGGATTCGGCCGGTGATATCGTAAAACACGGCGTTTTCAACCGGAATGTCGCTTTCGATGGTCAAAATTCCGGAGGTGGGGTTCGGAAATGCGCGGAATGGGGTGGATGTAGGATAGGAAACCGCCGAATGGTGCATAACAGGCGTCCTGCCTTGGAGGTAAGCGACACCGCCGGCGTAGTTTCCCACGATAAGGTCGGGATAGGCATCCCCGTCCAAACGGGCGATGGCGGCACCCGCGCGCCGGCCCTCCCGCAGTTGAGAAGCGCAATAATGACAGCTTGCGTCCTCACTTTCCCAAATGATTCCACCATCAGCAAAAATCCCATAAAGATTGTCGTCTATATCTTTGTAATAGAATATGTTGCCTTTTTCACTGCCGCAGAAGAGCGCCGTTCCATGTAAAGAGTCACGGTAAAAACAGGGGACGCTATAGCCAAAATAGGACTGCTCAGGATCACGGACATCCACGCCCCCCAGCGAGTCGGTGATGTGCTCAAAATTGAGTATTCCGCAAATGCCGTTGTTTCTGTAAAAACTCAGCAGTCCGCGCTGGTTGCCGATAATCAGATCGTTGCGTCCGTCTTGGTCCAAATCGAAAAAGGTGGGCGTGCTGTATTTGCCGACATCAATGTCCATGAAGTTAGGGACAACTCTGCCAGAGTCGGAGACCAGCCGATCGTGGTGCACCAACAGCAATGTGCCGTCTTCCAAACCACATAACATGTCCACCAGCCCATCGCCGTCAAAATCTCCGAATGTGGGATGCAATGCTCTGTATCCCAATTGCTTCAAGTTTCCGAAGTCTTCGTTTTGCAGTTGGAAAACTGGTTGTGAAACAGTTCCTGCATTTTCGTAATATTGGATGGAGGAGGAAAAGTAGGGAACGGGAAAACCGTTGACAAACGCCACACTGTCGAAACTGCCGTAGTTGGCGAGGAACAGGTCCATTCGTCCGTCGTTGTTCCAGTCGTACAGCACAGGACGGCAGCCGCTGCCGGCGTCCAGCATTTCTTCCTGTAAAAAAGCAGTGTTGGAGAGTACATATTGTTGCAATACAGTGTCATAATCGTACCGCCAAACGCTGTTGAGGTCCTGTGACTTGTTCAACGAAGGGTCTGAAGGGGAGACGAGCAGGGCAGGGGAGTCGTGGCCAGGCAGTTGGATGAGTGAGGGCGCAGGCATGGAGAACAATCTTACGGGATTGCCTGGCGGGAAGGCCGTGTCCTGGGCGGTCATGCGGGCATCCTGCGCAGTGCCGTGGTTGTAGAGCAGGATCAGGTTCGGCGAATCAACATCTCCAATGAGCGCATCCTTCAATCCGTTGTGATCAAAATCGTGCAGCATCATAGATGAGCCGGTGTGGCGCACAGGTCCCTCTTCAACTCCGTTTTTGCTGTTACAGTCGGAAAAGAGCGTGATGGTATTGTTGTCGGCGGCTTCCTCAAAGTGCCCCCAACACTCCGACTCCAGATGAAAGTCAAAAAGTTCCGGGTCATTGCTCAGATTTCTTAAATGATGAACATATTTTCCTAATACCCAGAAATTTAGGATGTCCAAATGCCCGTCATTGTCTATGTCTTCCACAATCAGATAATCGTCAGGAGAAGCGAAAATGTTGACATAACCATTGTAATAATAAGCTTGCAGCTGATCGGTGACCAACTGGAAATCAAGGGTTGAGGTGGATGTGTTCCGGAAGACACGGATGCTGGCTAAACCGTAAGTGAAGATGTCGGGTTTGCCGTCGAAATTGTAGTCGCGCAGAATCACCCAGTCGTGCAATTCGGGAAATAGTTTGGCGTATTCGGGAGCGTATTCGTAGTGCTCACCTCTGCGTAGGAATGTGAGTATTCGATTCCCGTGTTTTTCGAAGCCAAACAAATCGGGAGTGCCGTCCATGTCCAAATCGATTTCGGAGAAGTGTATGGCGTTGATGCCGCCTGCCCACGGGTATGCCAATGTGTCATTATGGGTGATAACGGCGATTTGGCCGGAACGGAAAAAACTGAAATCTTCGGAATATGCCTGCCCATGCGTGAGTGTTGTCACGCTGAATAGCAGAAGGAATAGGCACAGTAACCGTCTCATGGCGAGAGTTTATCTGACGCGCAAGCGCTGGCCCTCACGGATGAAATCGCTTCTGAGATGGTTGAGTTTTTTGATTTTGGAAACAGTAGTGTGGTATTTTTGTGCGATTCTGCCCAGATTGTCGCCTTTACGGACACGGTAGTAGGCGACGGAGGTTTGGGGTTTTGCGGGTGCGGCTTGTGTCGGGTCTTTTTGGACCGGAGCCGGTGTGGAAACGCTGTAACCGGACACATACATAGTGTCATATTTCAATTTGTAGTTGGCGAAATCCACCAGTCGGTTTGGGTTGATATCTTGTCCCAAATAACGGATCTCGAAGTGCAGGTGTGAGCCGTAAGAGCGGCCGGTGTTGCCGCCCAGTCCGATAATGTCGCCCGCGTGCACCATCTGTCCGGGATTGACCAATCTTCTGGAGAGGTGGGCGTAGTAGGTTTCCAGTCCATTGTCGTGGCGGATAACGATCAGATTTCCGTAACCGCCTGTATTATTGCCTTTTGAGATTCGCACTTGACCATCCCAAGCTGCCGCGACCGGGGTTCCGGTGGGGTAACCCAAGTCCACACCGCGGTGCATTCGGCGATGGCGCCATCCGTAGTCGGAGGTCTTTTGGAAATTGGCGGGATGGTGGTATCCGTCCAGTACAATCGTGTCTTTTGGTGCGGAACCCACATGCTTATAGTGAATGCGGATAATGTCGAAGTTCTGGTAGAGGCCGTACCCTGGCATCCAGTTGAAATAGGTGAACAGCATGCCGTCGCCGTGGTCCACATTGTCGAGTGATGCCAGGTCCTCGTCGAAGTTCAGTTTGTCGCCCAGCGTGTCTTCCGGGATGCTGGAGTCGATGTGTGCCGTGTCATTCACCACGCTGAATTGGATGTGGTTTTCCTGCGCTATGGCCTGCCCGCAGGTGGCGACAAAAAACAATACATTTAGTACTATATAAATAGCATTGCGAATTTTTCTCATAAATCAAGCGGTCGTTTAGAAAGGTCAGTGGTTGCGGCTCTTACGGGTGTTGTGTTTCCGTATGTGATAGGTGGTTGTCTGTGAAGTGGTGGAGTTCCACTTGGGCTGGTGCCGCGTGCGTTTTTTAGAGTAGCTTGCTTTGGCTTTGGTCTCACTTTGAGTAGTGCTGCAGGATGAAAAAGACCCTAAAAACATCACACATAAAAAAGTGAGGATAATATAAAAAAAGGATTTTCTTCCCATTGTTTCAAATTTTAAAGTCGGCAAAGATACAATATTTTTTGGCAAATCGGCTTTTTATTAACGAATTTTAAGCGAATATATTGTGTAAGGTGTTGTTTGTCAGTATGTTTTTGAAAATCATTTATATAGGGATGTCAAAAAGCCAAGTGCGCAATCGCTCATCCCTTTTTTGTATCTTTGCAACCTTGTTATGAAAACTGAAATTTCGCAGCGGATCCACCGGATATTGAAAGAATACTGGGGTTATGACGGGTTTCGTCCGTTGCAGGAGGATATTATCCTTTCGGTACTGGAGGGGAAAGACACCTTAGCATTGCTTCCGACGGGCGGGGGAAAGTCCATCTGCTTCCAGGTGCCTGCCATGGCGCTGGAGGGTCTTTGCATAGTGGTGTCCCCGCTTATTGCCCTGATGAAAGATCAGGTGGCGCATCTGCGCGCAAAAGGCATCAAGGCGGCGGCCCTATATTCCGGGATGAGTTACAGCCAGATCCAGGATGCCGTGCAGAATGTGATGTTCGATCCGGAATACCGCTTCCTCTATGTGTCTCCGGAACGGCTTCAGACGGACACTTTTCGGGTAAACTTGGAGAAAATGCCCGTGAAGATGATTGCGGTGGACGAGGCCCATTGCATCTCGCAGTGGGGCTATGATTTCCGCCCTCCGTATCTTGAGATTGCCAAAATCCGGAAAGTGTTTCCGGATGTGCCGGTTCTGGCGCTTACCGCGACCGCTACGCCCGAAGTGGTGAAGGATATCCAATTCCGGTTAGAGTTCAAGGCGGAAAATGTCTTCCAGAAGAGTTTCAAGCGGGACAATCTGACCTATTTTGTGGTGAAAGAGGAGGATAAGAACGGTCGTATGCTCCGTATTATGCAGCGCTATCCCGGTACGGGCATCGTGTATGTGCGCAACCGCCGCAAGACCGCCGAAGTGGCCGAATTCCTGCGCCAGAACGGCATTTCCGCCGACTTTTACCATGCCGGACTGGATGCCAAAGTTCGAGACCAGCGACAGAGCGACTGGATGACCGGCAAAACCCGCGTTATCGTGTCCACCAACGCTTTCGGTATGGGCATCGACAAGCCCGATGTGCGCTTTGTGGTCCATATTGATGTGCCTGACTCGCTGGAGGCGTACTTTCAGGAGGCGGGGCGCGCCGGGCGTGACGAGAAACCCGCCGTGGCCATCCTGCTCTATGACGCCAATGACCTCCGCCAGCTCTCCCGCTCATACACACTCTCGTTCCCGCCGCTCGATAAGGTGCGTATGGTCTATGAGCAGCTTTGCCAGCATTACCATATTGAAATGGGGACAGGCAAAAACTCCATTCACCCGTTTTATCTTGAACAGCACGCGCGACAGATGAAAATGGATGTGGTGCAACTTTTCAATGCTGTGAAATTTCTGGAGTGCGCCGGCATGATCGCATTGTCAGAACACTTGCGCGAAACCTCCCAAATCCATTTCAAAATGGATAGCGCAGCATTGATGGATTATGAGGAGAAAAATCCGGACATGGCCGAGTTCGTGAAGACACTACTTCGCTCTTATGGGGGCGTGTTTACCCAGTATGTCATGATTGATGAATCTCTGGTCGCCAGCCGCATGGGACTGCCTGAAGAAGAGGTCGTTGAACGCTTGCACACGCTCCATAGAATCGGGGTGCTTTCCTATCAGCCGCAAAGCGAGATCCCCTTGCTGATTTTCCTGCAGGACCGGATTCGGGAGAAGTACATCTACTTTGATCCGGTCGTCTATGAGAACCGGAAACAAAAGGCCATGGAGCGTCTGGAGGCCGTCAGGCGTTATGTGACCGACGACAAGACTTGCCGGAGCCAGTTGCTGCTGCGTTATTTCGGGGAAAAGAACAGTTCGCCATGTGGCGGCTGTGATGTTTGCCTGAAAACGGGCCGCCGAAGCGTTCCTAAGGATTTGTTTCAACAGATTTTAGCGGATGTTGAACGGTTGAAAAATGCAGGCGCCGATGAAAAAAAGATTCTGACACAGCTCTCCAAACAATATGAGGAGAACGATGTCGTGGATGTAATGCGCTGGTTTATAGACAATAAGAATCCGATTTCCAAAAAATAACCCCCTTTTTGTAACATTGTTCTTCATGCTTGCGACATAGTAGATAAAAAGAAAAATATTTTGTCGCTATATTATTAATTTTATTATTTTTGCAAGTTTTAATAAAGATTTTGAAAATATGAAAAAGACCGTCATGTTTTGTTTTATCCTGGGGCTGGTGCTTACGGGATTTTGTCAGAAGCAGAAGAGTGAATTTGTGCTGAACGACCGGATGTATCAAGTGTTCACGCAAGCCGAGATCGACCAGATGTATGCGAACGATTTCGCCAAGCTGTTCTGTTTGAATTATAAAATGACCAACTTTGCCAAAGTGGCGGGTAAGAGTGTGGAAGGTGCCAATGTCTTGGGCTATATCGAGCAGTACGCCAAAAGCGGTGTCCGCGTGAATGAGGCCGAGATGATCCGCACCGGAGCCATCAATCCGTTTGATTATGATTTGCCGCAGGACGACACAAAGGTGAATGCCATCCGTTTGCATACCCCTGGTTATTATGTGCTAGTCCTTCCAAAATTCCGTTACGAGGAGGAGGAGCGTGCTAATCTGCAGCAATATGTTTATTAATCGAAACCTTACTTCTATGAAAAAGATATCCATTTTATTGATGTTCGTTTTGGGCGTAATCGCAGCCCAAGCCCAAACTCAGACGCTGGTTCTGGGTTCATCCATATCCCCGCAAACCGGTTGTGATTTCAACCTTTATGACAGCGGTGGTGAGAATGGGAACTATTTCGCGAATCGTGATGACCATATAACCCTGATCTCCAACCAGTCCAACCATGGCGCAGTGGAGGTGGCTATCCCGCTGGACATGTTCAATGTGCACCCCAGTGATACGGTTTTCATCTATGACGGTCCTAATGTGAATGATTCCATGCTGTTGGCAGTCTTGAACGACTCCCTGGTGGCGGTGTATGGAAATGTGACGCTCCACTATGCGGCCACAATCCGTACCAATGGTGAACTGACCGTCCGTCTCAAAACCGATGGCAGCGGCGAGGGCACAGGCTTCAGGATGCTTGTTGGTTGTGTGCAGTTGTGCCAGCGTGTGAACATCCAGTATGATTTTGCCGCATCCACCAAATATCCGATTCTGGATCCTACAGACGGGTATTTCTATATGGATGTATGCCCCTATGACACCGTTCGTTTGGTGGTGCGGGGCAGTTATCCCGACAACAACTTCAACTATACCCAAAGCGATGCCACGTCTCTGTTCCGTTGGAGTATGACCGACACACTTATTGAGAGCGTAGGCGGAAATGTACTCAACTATAATTTTGAAGCTGGTGCGGGTTATGATGTTACGCTGACCATTGTGGACAACCATGGTTGCGAGTCGGCGAATCCCAAGGTTTTCCGCGTGCGCACATCGGCAAACCCGATCCGTGAAGTGGTGGGGCTGCCTGAAGTGTGTACAGGGCAACCTTTGGATATTTCCGTGGGTTACGATATGATCTCCCATATCCAGATCGATACGGTTAGCCAACAGATGACAACCACACTGGCGGTGGCTGATACCATTTTCTTGCCCGATGGTGTGGAGTGCAATGGTACATGCTCCTATTTGTCACCCGTGACCTTTGAGGATTTTGCCTCTTCCGCCAAAATTACTTCTCCGAACGATATCCTGTATGTCCGTCTGGCTATTGAACACTCATGGATCGGCGATATCTATATTCGCTTGGTTTGCCCGAACGGACAGTATGCGACCATCATGAAATATGGTGGTAGCGGTTCAACATCCTGTTTGTCCAGTATTCCGTCAGCGGACCGCGGATGGCAGGGCACGCCTGGCCCGACCAGTTCTTACTTCGGCTTGTATTATGAACCCGACGGAACTGATAAATGTAACGCATCCCAAAGTCCGATCGGCACATGCTGGAACTATTGCTGGTCTAATAATACGGCGCAAGGATACCAGTATGCGTGCGGTAACGGATGGGTGTACGAGAGCTGTAACCACATCTCCGCGAACAATCCGCACGGAACCTCATCACCCTATGTGGATTCCACTAATGTGGCCAACATGACCAATGTGTATCACCCCGATGATAACTTCTTCCAAAAATTGCAGAACTGTCCGTTGAATGGTCAATGGGCTATTGAGGTGTTCGACGCTTGGGGAAGCGACAATGGTTATGTCTGCGGTTGGGAACTTGCTCTTAACCCCAACTTGGTGCCCCAGGATTGGAGTTATGATGTTGTGTTGGATTCCGTGTACATAACGGGTCCTGGTGCCGAACAAGGAACGATTATCCCGACCGAAGCGGGCGATGTGGACTATGTGGCCCATGTGGTGGATAACTTAGGTTGTGTCTATGATACAACCATGGTGCTGCATGTGACGCAATCACCCCAACCGGATTTGGGTGAGGACTTGGTTCAATGCTATGGCGTGAAGGCTGTCCTTGACCCTCATTTTGAGGTGGATAATACGACTTACACTTGGAATACAGGTGATACTTCCCAAATTCTGGAGGTGATGTCAGCAGGCCAGTACATTCTGGTTATGGAGACTTCTAACGATGCCAACACCCTTACCTGCCGAGGCACGGATACCATCAACATATCATTCTACCCCATGCCGCTGTTTGACTGGGAGGCGAATGTGGTGGAAGGTTGCGCGCCTATGACGGTGAAGATGTTGAACCGGACAACCCCCGACAGTTCTGAATATCGCTGGAGAATATTGGATGAGACTGCGCATACGATTTTATATTCAAACCAAAAGGAACCGGTGTTCCATCTGGATGAGCCAGGCGTTTATTCAGTGCAGTTGATTTGCTACACGGCTGATGGTTGTAGCGATTCTGTCCTGCGGTGGAACTACCTGCATGTGAATGCGCAACCGGTTGCGGAATTCACCCCGGATCCGGAAAGATCCCTGATGGGCGAGACTGGCGGACTTGTGCACTTTGCCTCGTTCACAGACTCCACATTCTTGGATGGAGGCCTCTCCTCCGTGCATTGGAGTTTCGGTGATGGCGAAACCGACTCGGTGAACCTGTCCCCGGACCATACTTACAGCCAATGGGGCGATTATGATGTGACGCTGCGACTTGAGTCAGGCACAGGCTGCTCCAGTGAGGTTACCCACACAGTGGTTATTGAACAGGATCTGATATTCCCCAATATCATCACACCGAATGGGGATGGAAGCAATGATGTGTTCGCTATTGAGAATCTGAACACGGATATTAATCCCGAAGATCCTGACGGCTATCGCAACAACAAACTGATTATCTACGACCGCTGGGGTAAGAAGGTTTATGAAGCTAAGAATTATGACACCTTCTCCCGCGACGGCCAGATCCAACCCGGAACCCAGATTTTTGACGCGTCAGGTGTCTCCGATGGCGTTTATTATTTCACATTCTATTACAAAGGTAAGGCCAAAACCATTACCTACAACGGTTCCCTAACGATTATACGATAGCGACATGAGACGGCTGAAGTGTCTGATATTGATGATCTTTGCCGCTTATGCAGTATCCGCCCAAACCCCAATACCAGAGTTTAGGGCGGATAGTCGTCTATATGAAATTATAGGACAGAAAAGGGTAGAGGAGTTGCAAAAACAGAATCCCGCCCAACTGGCCATCGAACACTATAATCTGGTGTCCTTCTGCTATCTTGCCGGCAAACTGACGGAAGAGGAGGGTACCTATAAGATGCAACCCGAACTGAAATTGTTTGTCAAACCTGGAAAATCGTGTGATTATCAGCGTATTCTGACGGACGGATGCATCAACCGGTATGATTACACACTGGCGCAGGACCCATACTTTTTGAATGTTTATCCGCTAGGTGACACAGGCTCTTATATAATCGTGTACTCCAAACGGATGTTTGACGAAAATCTTCAAGCTTTTTTACAATACTACCATTTTGAAATGCCATAGACAACCGTAATGTTATGAAAAAAGGATTCTTACTGCTCTTGTTGTTTGTCATAGCCTATGTTGTGAGTGCTCAAACACCAATCAATATGGGAGGATCCATTAATGTTGTCCGCGGTTGTGATTTTATTATCTATGACAATGGTGGGTCCGGATCGGGATATGGGAGTAACCGAAACGACAAGCTTACCATATACTCGTCTGATCCGGCACAAACCAATGTGTCTGTGATAGTGGAAGTTAGCGCTTTCAATGTGCATCCTTCCGACACGCTCTATATCTATGACTCCTCCACCGATGATCCGAATGCGCTTCTTGTGGCCCTGAACGACTCTCTCATTCGGGCATATACATCTTCGTCAATCGTGTTCACCGCATCGGTCGGCAATACAAGCGGAGCCATTACGCTGAAGTTTGTGTCCGACCTGCAGGACGCTGGAACGGGCTATGTGTTGACCACATCATGTTCGGCACCCTGTCAGGAGGTCCTCATAGAACTTGATTCCGTGCTGTCGTCGCACTATCCGCGTGTGGAAAGCGACGGATTCGCCTATGTCAATCTTTGCGGGTATGACACCTTGCACCTGGTGGCACATGGTGTGTTTCCTCAAAATGACGCGCATTACCACCAGTCTGACGCCAATTCAACTTTTTTATGGGATTTGGGGTTTGAAGATTTCGAGACGAACGGAAACAATGTTCTGGATTACCAGTTTATTCCAGGCCGTGGGTATGATGTATCCATCAATATAGTGGATGTCAAGGGCTGCGAATCCACCAAGCCCGTATCTTTCCGCGTGCGCACATCCAAGACCCCGATTCGAGAACTCGCCCGTATAGGTCCGGTTTGCTCTGGGGAGGAGATGGATGTCACTTTCGGCACTGGGCATGGACATACCGTACGGATTGCGGATTCGATGCGCAGCGAGCAGGATGCGGCATTGACGGTGCGTGACACCATATTCTTGCCGGATGGTGTGAACTGCGGTCAGGGATGCGCTTATCAGTCACCGGTGAAATTCACCTCGTTCACAGCGCATTCCCATATTACCAGTCCGGATGATATCCTGTATCTCCGCATCAAGATGGAACATTCCTATGTGGGCGATCTGTATATAGCGTTGACTTGCCCTGAGCAGCAGACGGTAAAGATCATGAACAAATACGGTTCTTCAGGATCGGCCGCATGCGCCAGCACCATACCACAGCCATGGGGGTGGACACAAACCGGAGGGGTTTCGCACAAGGCACATTTCGGAGTGGTGGGCGATGCGAACAGCAGCGCCGAGAAATGTGATCCAGCGTTTAACCCCATTGGCCAGCCGTGGAATTATTGCTGGTCTGAAAACACTAATCCGGTGTACGGTTACCAATATGCCCGAGGAAACCGGCATGTGTATGAGAATCAGAATATCCATAGTAATATTATAGACTCCACCAATATGGCGGCAATGACACAGGTTTACCGTCCCGACCAATCCTTCTCGTCTTTGGTCGGATGCAGTTTGAACGGCACTTGGACATTGACCGTGATTGACGGATGGAGCGGCGATAACGGATACATTGCCGAGTGGGAACTCGCTTTGGATTCCGCCCTGCTGCCAGAAACTTGGGAGTATTCCGTGCATACGGATTCAACTTATGTTACAGGTCCGGGCACCACCGATCATCATATCCGCTTCATTCAGTCTGGTGTGATTCCCTATCACTTCCATGTGACGGATGATTTCGGATGTGATTACGACACGGTGGCTCTTGTACAAGTGGTGCAGAGTCCGGATCCGAACCTGGGCGAAGACTTTGGCGTATGCTACGGCGACAAGGCCGTTTTGTCGGTGGATACAATGCCGTATGGGATGTCCTGTATTTGGAACACCGGCGATGTTTCCCCGTCCATTACGGTGTACAGTGCGGGCGCTTATGTGGCGAATTTGTCATATTACAATTCTATTGCCCATCGTACCTGTATAGGAACAGACACATTGAATTTGTCAGTGTATGAGAATCCCATTGCGGATTTCGAGCTGTCTGAACATCAAGGTTGTACACCCTTGACTTTGCGTGCCATTAATCATTCCTATCCGGATGACGCAAGTTTTGAGTGGCAGATTCTGGACAATTCAGGGCATATGCAGTATGCCTCCAATCTTCCGGAACCCGTGTTTACTATTGAAGATGCGGGTGTTTATACCGTGATGTGTGTGGCCACCACCAAGGATGGATGCACGGATACGATGTACCAATGGAATGCTTTGGATGTGAGTGTGCGTCCTTTGGCTGAATTTGTACCCGATCCTGAGGTGTCCATGATGGGTGAAAATGGCGGACTGGTGCATTTCATTAACTATTCGGACAGTACCGTTATGACGGCCCAAGGTGCCTCTTTCCGATGGGATTTTGGAGACGGGGAATCGGATACTCTCCAAGTGTCACCTGACCATATTTATAGCCAATGGGGCGATTATGATGTGACGCTCCGTATAGAGACCGGCAATGGTTGTGGGGATGAGATTACGCATACCGTGGTGATTGAGCAGGATCTTGTGTTCCCGAATGTTATTACGCCCAATGGAGATGGTATCAACGACGTGTTCGCCATTGAGAACCTGAATACCAGTTTGCATGCCGAGGATCCAGACGGTTACCGGAACAACAAACTGGTCATCTTTGACCGCTGGGGTAAGAAAGTGTATGAGGCCGACAACTATGACACATTCTCTCGTGACGGCCAAATCCAACTCGGCAGTCAGATGTTTGACGCTTCCGGAGTTTCGGACGGTGTCTATTATTTCTCCTTCTATTACAAAGGACGAGCCAAGACCATTACCTATAACGGTTCGCTGACCATTATAAGATAGTTTTCTTAAGAAAATTATTCTTAAAAAAAGTTTTAATAAAATTTAAATTTTATTAAAATATTTATATTTTTGCCGCATGAAAACGAAATTCGATTTTACAAGCGGCGAATGGGTGGCATCGTTGGTGCTATTGGCCTTTACTCTAAGTTGTTATCTTTTTTACTATCTGTATGATGGTGAAACAACATTGGATACGGATGTGAAGTCGTATGCTTCTGTATTTGAGGAGTTTAACCTGAAACAAGAGGCCTTGCGTGATTCTGTGGAGCGCGCCCGGCAGCAGTTGTACGCTTCAAACCGAAGGCAGAATGGTTATGGGGATACGATACCTAAAAACGGCAAAGCGGGCAAGCAGCCGATGTATGAGATTGTGAGGATCAATATCAACCGTTGCGACTCCACGGATATTACGGTAGTGCCGATGTTTGGGGCCAAGCGGGCGGCGAAGCTGGTGGAATACCGCGATCGCCTGGGTGGTTTTTACTCGTTTGCTCAATTGCAGGAAGTGTATGTGCTCCAAGGCATTCCGATGGATTTGTTGGAAAAGTATTTTGTGCTTCATGCGAATGAGGTGCGCAAAATCAACATCAACACTGCCACATACGCGGAGATGGTACGGCATCCCTATTTTGACGCCTATTTGACGAAAACGATACTCAATTATCGGAGCAAGAATGGGGAAATTACCTCTTTTGACGATTTGCAGCGCATCACGCATGCCTATCCGGAACTGATGGACAAGTTGCGGCATTATGTCACATTCTGAAAAGAAAAACGCTTGTTTGGAATGTTTTATGGAAGATACAGGTTGGAGTCGCCGTAGCTGAGGAAACGGTAGTCGTGTTGCAGGGCGTGCTCATAGATTTTGTGCCATTCATTGCCTACGAAGGCGGAGATGAGCAGCAGGAGCGTGCTTTGCGGCTGGTGGAAATTGGTGATGATGCCTTGTGCCATTTTGGGTTGGTAGGTGGGCAGGATGATCAAGCTTGTAGCGCCGCGTAACAGGTCTGTGTTTTGTTCCTGCAAGTGCCTCCGGAGGGCGGTGAGGGATTCCTCCACAGTGACGGTTCGCAGGTCAGCATCGTCGTAGATCTCCCATTGGCTGACGGTGAGTGGGTCGGGGCGCATTAAGTGCAACTTTGCGCCCATGATGAACAACGACTCAAGTGTGCGTGCGACGGTGGTGCCCACCACCACGCATTTCTTGTCCTGGCTCCGGAGCAGGTGCTCGATGAGGGCTTCGGTGATGACGACTTTCTCCTCATGCATATAGTGCTCACCGATGGTTTCGCTGGTGACGGGCTTGAAGGTGCCGGCACCCACATGGAGCGTCACGAAGTCGGTGTCGATGCCCTTTTTTTGCAAGGTATCAAACACTTCAGGAGTGAAGTGGAGGCCGGCGGTGGGGGCGGCCACGGAGCCGTCGTGCTTGGCATAGACGGTCTGGTAGCGTTGCTCGTCGTTGGCATCGGCGGCGCGTTTGATGTAGGGTGGGAGAGGGATTTTGCCGTAGTGTTCCAGCCATTCGGCGAAGGAAACGGTGTTGTCATCCCAGCGGAAGGTCACCACGAAGGTGCTTTCAATGTTTTCGCCTTTGGTGGCGGTCACGGTCACCTCTTTGCCGTTAATGGGTACGATAATCTGCAAAGGGTGTTTCCATCGTTTGGCGTTGCCCACCATGCATTTCCATACCACCTCGCCGGTTTGGGCGAAGGCGGTGGCGGGGTCGTTGGTGGGGCGCAGGGGCTCCAGGCAGAATATCTCGATGGCCGCGCCGGTGAGGTTGTGCACCAGCAGTCGCGCGTGTATCACTTTGGAATTGTTGAAGATGAGCAGGCAGTTGTCGGGCAGGAAGTCGGCCAGGTGGTCGAAGCGGCTGTCGGTGATGTTGCCGTTGCGGTACACCAAGAGTTTGGAGTGGTCGCGTTGCGCTGCCGGGAAGAAGGCGATTCGCTCTTCGGGCAGGTTGTAATTGAAGTCTTCTATTCTAATATCGCGTGGTTCTGTCATAGCGGCGGCAAAAGTAAGAATAAAAATCGACCGATGTGTCCAACCAAAAGAAAAAAAGTGTACTTTTGCAGCCGCAAAAACGGGATATAGCGTAGTCCGGTTATCGCGCCTGCTTTGGGAGCAGGAGGTCGCCTGTTCGAATCAGGCTATCCCGACCAGTTCTATTGAAACTGCGATGGTTCCGTAGCTCAACTGGATAGAGCAGCTGCCTTCTAAGCAGCAGGTTCTGCGTTCGAGTCGCAGCGGAATCACACTTAAAAACAAGCACTTACAGCAATTGTTGTAAGTGCTTCCTTTTTTGTGGTGGACTAATAGTGAACTAATGATTCTGGAGGTCAGTTATTTCGGGTCATTTTTATGGGTTTTCAAGTGCTCCGTTTTGATCATGGAACCAATTGTACATTATACATTGTTCATTGTGCATTGTTTCTGATGCGGAAATGAGGAGGTTGGTGGTGGGTAAATGAGAACTGAAAGTGAATTTGTTTGGTGGTAATAAATAATAATCGATGATTTTGTTTGGCTGTATTGAATAAAATTGTATTTTTGCCAAAAAGTATTAGAATATGGCTGTCACAAGAGAAACATTCCGCACCCTGATCAAAGAAGGGCAAGAAACTCTCAAAGAGGTTGAACTCTATAACCGTCCGTTTGAATTTGAAGAAAACGGCAGATATGTATTGGTAGGCATACGTCAGGCGGGAAAATCCTACATGCTTTACAAACGCGCCAAACAATTTATAGGAGATGGTCATTTGTCGGAAGAAATAGTCTATATTGACTTTGACGACGAGCGTCTTTTGGGTATGACAGCTAATGATTTTGATTTGATTCTTCAGGCATACGCTTCCGCATACAACCAAAAACCTCTTCTCTTTTTTGACGAAATTCAGAATGTGGAGGGTTGGGAACACTTTGCGCGACGTTTGGCCAATCAAAAATATCAAGTTTTTATTACTGGTAGCAATGCCAAAATGCTCAGCCGGGATATCCAAACCACACTCGGAGGGCGATTTGCTGAAGCAACGATTTATCCATACTCATTTTCGGAGTTCTTGGAAGCTCAGAACATCCATTTGGAAAAAGAATGGCAGTTCGGAAAGAAAAAGTCCGTTGTGCAACAACAATTCACCCAATACCTGAAATGGGGAGGATTCCCCGAACTTCTGTTATATCGCAACAAACGTCATTGGTTGAATGACCTTTACGAAAAAATCGTGCTTGGTGATATTATCCTGCGCAATAAAGTGAAAAACGAAATGGCATTGCGGCTTGCTGTCAAACGGCTGGCAGACAATATCTCACAACCTATATCCTATAACCGGATTGCAAATCTTGTGAAAGGAACGGGGGTCAACACGTCCGTGGCATCTGTAATTGATTACATCCGGTATGCCCAAGAAGCCTGCCTTGTATTTACCCTTTCCAATTTCGCATCAAAATTTGTTGAGCGAGAGACTGTTAAAAAGCATTATTTCACAGATAATGGGCTGCTCAGTATCTTCTTAACGGAAGATATTTCTTCGCTTTTGGAGAATTTATGCGCTATTCACTTGTATAAACAATACGAGAAAGAACTGTTTTATTACAATAAACGTATCGAAGTGGATTTTTACATTCCCAAAAAGCGTTATGCTGTGCAAGTTTCCTTCTCCATTGCAGATGAAAGTACCCGAGATCGTGAAATTGAGGCATTGAAAAAATTCAATAATCTGGAAAAGCTTGAACGATTGGTGATTGTCACATACGATGAAGAAGACACAATAGAGTTGGAAGACAATCAAAAAATAGAGGTGATTCCTGCTTGGAAGTGGCTGTTGGAATAGATTTCTACGCCTACGGGCGCAAAATCTGTATCCACGGCTTCCTGCAGCGTGAGGTGCGGGAAATGAAACTGCTGGTGGAGGAGATGTAAGGTGAATTACATAAAGTATTTACGGAGGCAGAACAAACCGTACCCAATTTATGATTGTGCAATATTTTTTTTCAATTTGCGTTATAATTATTCTTAATATTTGATTTGTAATGCAACAATCTTTTAAAAATATGAGCATGATGACTTTCTTCAGGCGTCTTTGTTGCCTGGTTGCGGTAATTGCCGGACTCTCTGTGTTTCAGGCGAATGCGCAGTTTACCATTGGAGTGAAAGTGGCCGGTAATGGCACGAACTACAAGGATCTCAGCAGTCTTGCCGCTGGCGCTGACGCAGGCATCTTTATGCGCATCGGCGACCAGTTTTATTTCCAACCCGAGGCCTGTTATTCGTTCAAACGCTCCAAAATTAATAATCCCAGTTCTTTTGTGAGCGAGGTTCAGCAAAATACTGAACTCAGACAACATTTTATTGATGTTCCGGTTCTGCTCGGTTACAATTTCATTAACAAGGAGAACTTCAAGGTGCATCTGTTTCTGGGTCCCCGCTTCGGTTTCCGCATAGGAAGTAATTTGAAGGATATAGACCCGCTCTTGGATGAGAATGGCAACTTGCAGTGGGCCGGACAAGTCGGCTTTGGTTTCGATTTCTGGCGTTTTACACTGGATGCTCGCTATGACTTGGCGTCAGACAAGTTGTTCAATAAATTGAAAGACGGACAATCGTCCGGTAATTCGTTTACGCAGCACACGATAATCGTGTCTTTAGGAATAAAATTCATCAAATAGTCGTTTTTTTTTCGAAACACACCCAAGGTTCCGATTATTTTTTTCGTTATTCATAATGAATGAGCACGAGAATGCAAGAATAGTTCGCTGGTTGGAGGGTTGCCGTAAAGGAAATCCAAGAGCGCAGCAGAAACTGTTCAAACATTTCTACAGTCCCATGCTCCGGCTCTGTATGCGCTATGCCGACAGTACCGATGAGGCGGAGGATATGCTCAGTGAAGGGTTCTTGAAAGTGTTTTCTAACCTTGACAAATATGAAAACACAGGTTCTTTCGAATCGTGGATGAAACGGGTGATGCTCCATGCGGCCCTGGACTACCGGCGCAAGTACAGTCCGAAAGCCGAACTGACCGACATTGCCGAGGTGGCTGAAACCGACCGCATCGGGTACGATGTGAATACCGCCATCGGAACGATGTCTTCCGAGGCCATCATCTCGCTGATTCAGCAGCTGCCGCCCATGACACGCACGGTGTTCAATATGTTCGTGTTCGACGGTTTCTCCCACAGTGAGATCGCACAACAGCTCAATATCAGCGAAGGCACATCGGCATGGCATGTCAACGCGGCGCGCACCCGCCTCAAAAACGAGATTTTTAAAATGAATAATGAATAATATGGCAGATTTTGACCAATTGATAAAAGATAAAGTTGAAAAGGCGGAGTACTCCTACAAACCGTCCGCTTGGAAACGCTTTGCCAAACGCGCGGGATTCAAGACTGGCGTGTCCGCATGGATTGTTTCGATGGTTGCGGTTGTGGTGGTTTCTCTGACGGTCGGAGGAATAGCGTTCTGGAATTCAAAATCCAAAGCCCAAGAATCAGAATACACGATCCAGCAACCCAACGATCCAATTTCTAATGCTGAATCCGGAATCCAAAATCCAGAATCGGATAACCAACAACCTGAAACTGATCCCCAACAACTAACGCCCAACGCCCAACTTCCCAATTCCCAAAGCCAAAAGTCCAAAGCCAATAGTCAAAAGCCAGCAGTTAACAGCCAACAGTCAGCAGCGAATAGTCAACAACCAACCCCCAACGCCCAGCAAACAACGGTCAATAGTCAAAAGCCAAAGACCAACAGTCAGCGCACGATCTATGGTCCTCCGGTGGAACTCAATGTGGACACAATCACACAAATGGTGCCTACCGATGAACAGTTGCGCCAGGGCAATAGCCGTATCTTTTAGCTTTTCTTCCCCTTTTTGTTCTCGGGAGTGATGGTGACGCGACGGTTAGAGTTGTCGTTCATCACTTCTCGCACCAGTTCCGTGACCATTTGTTTCAGTTCTGTCACAAATTGTGCCGCATTGTATTTCTGTTGTTCGATTTCGCGTAGTTTCTTTTCCCAAATACCTGTCAGTTCGGCGCTTTTCAGCAACTCCTCATGGATGAGTTCGATGAGTTTGATTCCAGTTGGGGTGGGTTCCAAACTTTTGCGTGTCTTTTGCACATAGCGGCGTTTGAAGAGGGTCTCGATGATGGCGGCGCGGGTGGAAGGACGCCCTATGCCGTTCTCTTTCATGGCTTCACGCAGCGACTCGTCATCAACCAGCTTGCCGGCGGTTTCCATGGCGCGGAGCAGGGTGGCCTCCGTGTATGGTTTGGGCGGATTGGTCCATTTTTCCGCCAATTTTGGTTCATGCGGGCCTTGCTCGCCTTTCACGAAGTTAGGCAATATCTTCTCTTCGTCTTTTTCTTTCTCCTCGTCGTTTTTCTCTTCGGCAGATGGTTTGGCAGGTTTGATGACCACGCGCCAGCCCGGTTCCAGAATTTGCTTGCCGGTGGCCTTGAAGGACACTTCTTCCACTTGCCCCATCACCGTGGTAGTGGAGAAAACACAGTCGGGATAGAAGATGGCGATGAAATGGCGGCACACTTCGTCATATACCGCGCTCTCTTCGCGTCCGAGGTTCTGCGCAGGCACTCCCGTGGGAATGATGGCATGGTGGTCGGTGACTTTGCTGCTATCGAAGTACTTTTTGCTTTTGGGCAGTTTCTTGCCGTTCAAAGGGGCAATCAGCTGACTGTAGGCGTGCAGTCCCTGTAAGATTTGCGGACATTTGGGGTAGATGTCATCACTCAGATAGGTGGTGTCCACACGCGGGTAGGTGGTCAGTTTCTTCTCATATAGCCCTTGGATGAGTTGCAGGGTTTGCTCGGCGGAGAACCCGTATTTCTTGTTGCATTCCACCTGCAAGGAGGTGAGGTCGAACAATCTTGGTGGGTTTTCTTTTCCCTTCTTGGTGGATATATCGGTTACGGTAAATGGCTTTCCAATAATGCGTTGCAAGTCTTCTTGCCCTTTTTCCTGCGATTCGTATTTGCCTTTCGTGGCCGTAAAGGTGGTCTCGCGGTACAAGGTTGACAATACCCAATACGCTTTGGGTTGGAAGTTTTGAATTTCATGGTGGCGTTTCACGATGAGTGCCAGTGTCGGGGTTTGCACGCGTCCGATGGAGAGCACCTGCCCGAATTGGCCGTATTTCAGGGTGTAGAGCCGAGTGGCGTTCATGCCCAGCAGCCAGTCGCCGATGGCGCGGCACAGTCCCGCTTCGTATAGGGATTGGTATGCCGATTGGTCCTTGAGCGTGGAGAAGCCCTCGCGGATGGCCTCTTCAGTCAATGAGGAGATCCAAAGGCGTGAGACAGGGCAGGTGGCGCGAGCCTTTTGCATCACCCATCGTTGGATGAGTTCGCCTTCTTGGCCGGCATCACCGCAGTTGACGATTCGGTCGGCATTCTGCATCAGTTTCTCAATGACACCGAACTGTTTGCGGATAGAATCACTGTCAATCAGCTTTATACCGAACCGTGGAGGAATCATGGGCAAACGGCTCAAAGCCCATGGTTTCCACATCGGGGTGTAGTCGTGTGGTTCTTTCAAGGTGCACAGATGACCGAATGTCCAGGTTACCTGATACCCGTTACCTTCCATATAGCCGTCATGTGACTGGTTGGCACCCAGCACTTTGGCGATGTCTCTGGCCACACTTGGTTTTTCTGCTATGCAAACAATCATGATATTTTGTTTTTGGCTGCAAAAATAAGAAATATCGGGATGCTTTCATCATCGGTATTAAAACAAAAAGGAAGCACTTTTCAGTACTTCCTTTTTTGCTTATATGGATGAGTATGCACTATTTTTTCGGCACATTGGCGAGCACTTCCACGAGGAAGTCGAAGAATTTGCCCACGGAGTCGATGTTCACGCGCTCAACGGGAGAGTGCGGGTGCTCGATGGTGGGGCCGAAGGATACCATATCCCAGTCGGGGTAGCATGAGCCGAAGAGGCCGCATTCCAAACCGGCATGGATAGCCATGATCTTGGGCTCCTGATTGAATTTTTTCTTGTAAACCTTTTGGCAGGTCTTGAGAATCGGAGATTCCATATTGGGTTTCCAACCTGGGTAAGCGCCCGTGAGTTCGATGCCGCATTCGGCGAGTTCGGCGATGGCGGTCATTCTGTCGCCGAGGGCATCCTTAGCGCTGTCAACGGAGCTGCGAAGCAGGCAGATGGCGGACATGACACCATTTTCGGCCTTGATGGCTGCCACATTGTTGGAGGTTTCCACCAGATTCTCCATGGAGTCGCTCATGCGGAGCACGCCGTTGGGGATGGCGAAAATCATGTTGAGGAACTGGTTCTGGGCCTTGGTACGAATCACTTTCTTCGGAGTGTCAACGGATTTCACGGTCACGGACATGTTCTCTTCTGTAGCGGAGAATTCGGCTTTAACCATAGTCTCGAACTTCTTGGTGAAGGTCTTGAAAGCGGTGGCTTTCTTGGCGGGAACGGCTAAAACAGACATGGCCTCACGCGGGATGGCGTTGCGCAAACTGCCGCCACAGACGCTGGCTACACATGCGCCGTATTCCTTAACGGCTTTTGTGAGGAAGCGGACGGCAATCTTGTTGGCGTTGGCGCGTCCCAGGTTGATGTCCATGCCGGAGTGGCCGCCGTGCAGACCCGTAACGGTCAGCTGGAAGCCCTTCATGTCGGCAGGAGTGGGCATGGTGGTGTATTTGCGCTCGAAGTTGGCATCCATACCGCCGGCGCAACCCACATACATCTCACCTTCGGTTTCGGAATCCAGATTGATGAGGATCTTGCCCTTGACAAAGCCTTTCTTCAATCCGAAAGCGCCAGTCATGCCGGTTTCTTCGTCAACGGTGACCAGAATCTCCAGCGGGCCGTGTTTCACGCCCGGAGTGGTCACGCATGCCAATGCGGCGCACACGCCGACACCGTTGTCGGCACCGAGGGTGGTTCTGTTGGCGCGCACCCAGCCCTTGTCGATGATGGGCTCAATGGGGTTCTTCAGGAAGTCGAATTTCGGATCGTCGGCTTGCGGTACCATGTCGGTGTGGCCTTGCAGAATCACAGGTGTGCATTTCTCCATGCCTTTGGTGGCGGGAACCGTGAACAACAGGTTGCCGGTCTTGTCTTGTTCCACTTTCACCTTGTGGTCTTTTGCCCACTGTTTCATCCATTTGATGGCAGCATCTTCGTGTTTGGAAGGATGCGGGCAGTCGCAAAGGTTTGCAAAATTCTCCCACAAATCGTGGGGATACAGTTTCAATAAGTCTTTGTTCATTTTTTTATTGGATTTAAAAGTTTGTAATGTTCGTAAGTCTTATAAAATTTGAATGATACTCTTTTTTCTTCTCCTCTCTTACTCTTTTACTCTTTCATCTTTCCCCTCGTTCAGCGCCCTGGGTTTCCCCCAGAATCTCAGCACGGCGATTTCGGCGAGGAAGCAGAGTAGGGAGAGTATGAGGAAGTACAGCCATAAGGGCTTGCCGTTGAGTTTGTCGGTGATGCTTTTGGCGATGTTCTTGGTGTCAGCACTGATTACATCAATGTTTTCTCCGGAGGCCTTTGCCATCTTTTTAAGGTCGCTCTCCGTGTAGCAGTTGAGGTCCGATTCCTTGCGGTTTTGGTTGAAGGCCAGGGTTCCGATGACGGCACCGTCTTTCAGAATGTCATAGAAACCACCGTCTTGCACCTGGTCGTGGAAATAGAGGGCGGTTTCGTTGCCCAAACTGCGTTGTTCGGGGATGAACTCCATTTTGGATTTTCGGGCTTTCAACGAGATGCTGCCGTCGCCGGAATTGCTGCGTAGCGGGATAGATTGCATCTGGTCGGTGCCGATAATGTTGTAGAGCTTGCCTTGCATGGCACTCATGATGCCGATGTTGTGCAGGGCCACAAACTCCAATGCGTGGCGGTGCGCGTTGCCATATTCGTCATTCATGGCCACGGCGGAAAGGATAACCTTGCCCTTTTCCACCGGATAAACGCTCAATAACGGTGAACCGTCCTCCAACAGCATGATGGTCTCGCTGCCGCTTTTCCCACTGCCAATAGTATAATGCTGCAAGGTGACAGGCATGTCCAGATGCTCGTTCTGGTTTTCCAAAGCACCTTTGAAATAGATACTTTCGGTGTTGATTCCGCTGCATTTCAGTTCTTTCTTCACCAGCGAACCGAAGGTGCCGCTGCCCAGGTTGCTCAGGAATTGTTTGCAACTCTTTTCCATCTCTTTGGCGGGGAATACCAGTAGCGTACCGCCGCTCTTGACGAACTTCGACAACTCATCAGCCAAACCGGATGAGAGTTTGGGAACCTCACTCAAAATCACCACATCGCAGTTTTTCAGCAAGGTGTAATTGACTTGCGTGTAAGGCATTGCCTGATAGTTGAATACAGAATCCTTCCCGTATAGGGATTGCAGGAAACGGTTGTTTTCCTTGTCTTGGATGGCAATGATGTTGGTGTTGTCGGTGACTGTATAGGTGAAAAACAGCTCGTCGTCAAAAGTGATGGGGGAGTCCTCAATGACCAGGCGCGCGCATTGGGTGCCCGTCTCGTCAATGCTGTAAGTCATGCGGCAGTCGATGTAGTCGCCCGCTTTCAGATCAATGGCGGCGATGGCCTTCTGTTTGTCGTTCACATACAGTTTCACGGGCAGCATGTTGAGGTCTTTGCTGCCGTAATTGTGCACGCGGGCCATCAGCGTTACTTGGTTGCCCACTTTGAATACCGGGGAAAGGAACCAGCAACTGTCAATACCCACATTGCTGCGCTCCTCAAAAGGCATGGGGATCAGAAATGTGTTGGTGCTGCTGTCGGTTTTCAGTTTGGCGATATCAAAATTATTCTGCTGAAAATCAGATATATAGTAATGGACTATATTGCTTTTCTGGGAGTTGGTGCAGGTGTTTTTCTCAAAGGCCAGAATATCGTCAAAAGCGTGGCTGTTGGAAGAAATCTTCAGCTGGTCAAGCATTTCGAGCATCTGGTCGCGGTTGAGGATGTGCGACTCCTCGCCCGAGAAGTTCTGGGTGGTGAGCACGAAGTCGTCGGAGAAGTCGAAGGCGTTCACGATGGCTTTGGCAGCGTCGATGGCATCATACAGCAAGGCGCTGTTCTCACTGTTGGCCTCCATGGAGTAGGAGTTGTCGAGGAAAACAGTCACGAGGTTGCCTTGTTTATTCTTCTGCCCGTTGGCGGGGATGAAGGGTTGTGCGAAGGCGAGCACCAGGGCAGCAATACCCAAGATGCGGAGCGCCAGCACGATGAGCTGCTGGATGGTCTGCTCCCGTTTGGTCTTTTTCTTGATGTCCTCCAACATTTTCACATTGGAGAAATAAACCGTCTTATAGCGTCTGAAGTTGAACAGATGTATGATGATCGGCACAAGGATGGCGGCGAGGCCTATGAGTAGTAGAGGATTTGCGAATGCCATAATATGATTTCTCTATTAAGGGCCGCAAATATACAAAAAAAATGTGCTGTTGGGGATTTGTTGTGAGGGGAGTTGGCGAAAGAGTGGCATGGGGATGAAAAGCCTTTGGCTGTTGGCCATCGGGAAAAATGCTAACGTCCAATTAGGTGCTTTGAGCGAGTATCTCCTCCTCGCTCAGGCCTGTAGCTTTAACCACATCGGTGAGAGGAAGCCCTAATTCCAACAGGTTATGCGCCGTTTGTAGGAGCGCTTCTTTACCTTGTTGTATTCCTTGCTCAAAGCCCTCTTGCAACGAGTGCCGGCGCATGCACTCCAAGGCATCCTGAACATCCTCGTATTCCAATATACTCTTCTCGTAATCATTCTTTTCCATAGTTGTGAGTCTTGACATTTGACATACTTCAAACAACTTCCGGAACTCCCCCGCCTCCTCGGGCATGTCCTTGAGCGACATCCTTGACATGTTCTTCAGGGCGTAGCCCCACTTGTAGGCCGGAGACCTCTCATCCGGAAACTGCGCTGCAAATTTAGACAATTCCATGAAAAACAGGATGATTTTCTTCGAAAAAATTCGGTTCTGGTTGTCCCTCAGGTGCACCGCCCAGAAATATTCCTCCCTGCCCATAAACTCCGGGGCGTTGTAGTCGAGGATATTGAACGAATAAACCGGCGGGATGTCGTACCGACGCGCACCGCGACTGGCCTCATTGCTGATGATGCGGCTGATGTATGTGATCACCCTGTCGGCGAAGTAGTCCTGACGCGCACGCTGCATCTCGATGATGAACCGCTGGCCTCGCTCGTTGGTGCAGTAGATGTCGAAAATCAGTTTCTTCTCCGCCTCAGCAAGCCCGATATGCTCGGAGGACAGGAACCGGATCTCACGGATAACCCCCACATGATCGGAGATGCAGTCGTTGAGAAAAGCGATGAGGATGTCCTTGTTCTCCTCGCTGGCAAAGACACGCTTGAAGCCAAAGTCCGTTAACGGATTGATAAACACATTGTTTGTTTTCATAATAATAATTTTTTTTGTTTTGTTTTGAGGTTCGCGACGGAATATATTCAAAGTTCAAAATCCGGAATTCAAAACATGCTTTGAATTAAGAATCCCAATCTTTGAATATTACCGTCTTGTGATAGCGCAAAGGTAACAAGTTATTTTAGACTGGCAATGGATATCCGGAAATTTTTATCGATCAGAAAGACAATGACATACAAAATCCAGCGATGCCAATTTAACAGTCTGTTGTTAAGGCAATAACCCATATTTCGGAGAAAACAGGATACTATGGGGTGAATGTGTTGGATAAAGGGTTGGAATGATGATTATGGACAATAACTATGAACGATGACAATGACTGAACAATGAAATATGATTAATCACAAAAAACTATTGCTAAAGGCAAAAACTAACGACCTAACGCCCAGCCGCTGCTTTTACAATCCCGTTTTCTTGGAAATACTCCACCAGTTCGCGGTAAAACTCGTTTTTGCTTAGCGTGTTGCAGTTGCCGACCACGATGAGTTTGCGTTTGGCGCGGGTGATGGCCACATTCATGCGGCGCAGGTCCTTGAGGAACCCGATGCTGCCCTGCTCGTTGTCGCGCACCATGCTGATGAGGATGATGTCGCGTTCCTGCCCTTGGAATCCGTCCACGGTGTTGACGCTGATGTTGTGGCGGATAGGGGCGAGTGTGTGGCTCTTGTTCACCAGTTGTTTCAGGACGCTGATTTGTGCCTTGTAGGGCGAGATGATGCCGATGGTGGTCTTCTCAAACAGCGAGCTGTCGATGAAAATCTGGCGCACATAGTCCTTGAGGATGTTGGTGAGCAGCATGGCCTCTGCGCGGTTGAGACGGCTTTGTGAGGCGTTGGTTCGTTCCACAAATTGGCACCCGCTCGTGTCCACCCACACCAACGGCGCGTCCCACGGGGCCAGCGTGCGGTGCGCTACCTCCGGTGCGGCTTTCAGTCGCCCGTCGTAAAACCACCGGGATGAGAAGTTCATAATCTGCTCGTTCATACGATATTGCGTGTCCAATAGTGTGACCACTTCGGGCTTGTTTTCCACGATTTTCTGCATCAGCGTTTTGCTCAGTCCCCCGCGCGCGGCCTCCACGCACTTGATGGTGGGTGGCAGTTGCTGGTGGTCGCCGGCAAACACCACGCGGTCGGCTTTCAGGATGGCGGCCCAGCAGGCCGCTTCCAGCGCTTGCGTGGCCTCATCAATGAAGACGGTTCCGAAATGACGGTGGTCGAGCACGCGGTTGGCGCTGCCAATCAGGGTGCAGGCCACCACTTCCGCCTGGCGCATGATTTCCTCGTGGATTTTCAGTTCCAGTTCCTCAGCCCTCCGGTGCAGGCGTTGGAGTTGGCTGTGGCGTGTGCGTCCGTGCACGGGCGCGGCGTGCAGCTCGCGCAAGAGCTTGCGCACGCTCCAGAGCTCCGGATAGTCGGGGTGTGCGGCGTAACGGTTCTCGTAGGTGCTCTCCAGCAGGGGCTTGTTGATGCGCAGCGGGTTGCCCACGCGCAGCAGCGACACGCCCCGCGCAATCAGCCGCGTGCTGATCCAGTCAATGGCGGCGTTGCTGGGTGCGCAAACCAACACTTGCGGCTCGCGTTGCGTGGTCTCCACGATGGCTTCCACCAGGGTGGTGGTCTTGCCTGTGCCCGGCGGACCGTGCACCACGGCCACCTCGCGGGCGCAGAGGATTTTGTTCACCGCCTCGTTTTGGCTCCGGTTGAGGTTTTCAAAATGCATGGCGGGCAGTTCGCGGCTTTGGGGTTTTATATTGCCCGCAAGCGTTTCGCGCAGATGCACCCATTTGTCGCTGTCCCAATCCTGCACTTTTCGAAGGGCGTCTTCCATAACCTGGTAGGTCGTTTCGTCAATGCCCAATTGTACGCCTATGGTGTGCTTTTCGGCCAAACGGCGCAAGAGGGTGGGGAAGTCGGCGGAGTTGGCCTGCAGCAGCAGTTTCCGCCCTTCGTAGCGCAAGATGAAGCAACTGTCGGGTAGGAGCGAAACCCGCTGGTCGCGCTCGTCCTCCCGATAGAAGAAACTTACCGTCTTGCCCGGTTCGAACTCGCAGTCCAGACTTACCGCGTATTTGCCCGTGTATTCCACTTCCAACACCAGTTGGTTCACGGCATTGTAATAGTCGTCGCCTATCGCCACCGGATACCAGCAGTTGGTGTTGTTGTAATTGTTGCGCAACGCCGTCCGGACCGCATTCTCAAAGCTTTTGCGGTCGTAGTCGCGCTCAAGACGGAGGAGGGAAAGAAGGACCTTGGGGTTCATAGGGGTTATATACTATCCGCTACCTCTACAGCGAGTCCCTTCAGATACTCTCCTTCGGGGTGATAGATGCTGACGGGGTGGTCCAGGGCGTGTTGCAGGTGATGGGCTATGCGTACGGATTTTCCTTCCATGGCGGCGGCAGAAAACACCATGGTCCTAAAGTCTTCAGCGCTAATGGCTTGTGAGCATGAGAAGGTGAACAAGAACCCGCCGGGGCAGAGCTTGCGCATGGCGATGCGGTTGATGTTGCGATATCCTTTCAGTCCTTGCTCTTTAACGCGGTGGTGCTTGGCGAAGGCGGGCGGGTCGAGCACGATGAGGTCATAGGCCTTGTCGGGCATGTTCTCCAGAAATTTGAACACATCCTCGCAGTAGGCGGTGTGTCGGCTGGCGGCTTCGTCGCCAAGCAGGGCGATGTTCTGTTCGGTGAGTTCGATGGCCTTGTGCGAGATGTCCACGGAATCCACATGTGCCGCGCCGCCGCGCAAGGCGTAGGCGGAAAAGCCGCCCGAGTAGCAGAACATGTTGAGCACGCGGCGCCCCTTGGCCATGCTGCCCACCAGCGCCCGGCTGTCGCGCTGGTCAAGAAAAAAACCGGTCTTCTGCCCGCCCGGAATGTCAATGTTGAACGGGATGTCGTTTTCCTTTCCAATGATAGGTGTCAATTCGCCGAACAAAACGCCATCCTCCTCCGGCATTTCAGCATCGGTAAGCGTTGATGCGCTCTTGTTGTAGATGGATTTCAGGTCGGGGAGGAGCTCTCTAAGTGCCTGTACGAAAGTGTCTTTCAGTAGGTACATGCCGTATGAATGGAATTGCAGTACGGCATTGCCGTCGTAGCAGTCGATGATGAGTCCCGGCAATCCGTCGCCTTCACCGTTCACAAGGCGCAGCATGTTGGTGTCGGGGTTGTTGAGCAGACCGATGGTCTTGCGGTAACGCAAGGCGTTTTCCACTTTGTTTTTCCAAAATTCGTAAGTCGGTGTGAGTCGTTGGAAACTGAAGATACGCACGGCGATGGAGTTGTCATGATAGTGGCCCATGGCGAGAAAATGACCGTCTTGGTCGCACACCTCCACGATGTCGCCATTGGCGATACCGTGGTCCATTCTGGCAATGGCTCCTGAGAACACCCAAGGATGGAAGCGGAGGATAGACTTCTCCTTGCCTTTGTGGAGGAAAATTCTTTGCATGTGTCAAGTGTTAGCAATCAAATTGCGAAAGTACAAAAAAAAGTGAAGCGAGGTTCAAAGTCGGCATCCGAAAAAAGTTAACAATATTGTTGATAACTTTTCAATATAGATTCTTTAATATAGGTAAAAATACTTATTTTTGTATGCTAATAGCATTGGAGATTTTTATTTACATATTTTGTTCGTTTACAGCAAGTTGTTGTGCTGTTTTGGGCTTTTTTTTAAGATATAAATTCACAAAACATCTAAAAAATATGAGAAAAGCATTGTTTTTACTGTTCATGTTCGCGTCGGTCCAGTTGGTGACAGCTCAGACCGACTTTGCCCGTTCCTTTAGTTCGGGTGGTGGCATGGCTGGAAACGTGGGCTATGCAATAGGCCTTCCGTTTTTCAGCCAGCCCGAGACCGACAATCTGTCGGCAAGCGAAGGCGTGATGCACGCCCAACTGGTCCGTTTGGACATTGAGTTGGCGGACTGTCAGAATGCTGAACTCGTTTCTCCGGCCAAGGTGAAGGATTCCACCAAATTCTTCGCGGATTATGACGGGGAGGAAATGGTGTTCAAAGGGGAAACGATATTAGTGTTCCCTGCTGGTCACTACGATTCCACCGCGCTGGATGCAGCCCACTATAGTTGGGATGCTGAGTTCAACTATGACAGTTTGACCACTTTGGTGCTCGACGTGTGGCCCATTTATGAGATTTTCGACACCTTGTATGTTGACTCGGCTGATTTGGCCGGTTACGCGCAGCGTGAGTTGAATCTCCCTAGTGACGCGGCGGCTTTGCACGGCGGTCCTAACAAGTATGACCTTGTGACGGTTGAGCACAACTGCGACAGCATCTGTCACTTCTTCGTTAATCTTTGCGGTGGCATCGTGAAGGATGCCGAAGGCAATGAGTATCCCTCTTTGTTCGTAGGAGATCCCCGTCCGTACTGCTGGACAGCCATCAACATGCGCAACACGCATACAAACGCTGGCGAGGAGGTGGAAGGTCTGGTATATCAATCCCCGGAATTTCCGAATGAACAGGAGAATCTGGACACTTACGGCCATCTCTACACTTGGTATGCCGCGGTGGGTCTTCCGAATGGCAGCGATGCCGAACCTGCCCGCACCGTCAACGGCAATTTTGTGACCGGTATCTGTCCTCCTGGTTGGCATATCCCGGATTCCGCCAATGTGGTCAGTCTGGCCTCTGTTGACGCTTTGGGCCTGATGTCCACGAATTTGTGGCTGAAACCCGGCACCAACACCACGGGCTTCACCGCTCTGCCGGCCGGTATCTATGAGTCCAACATCGACAGATTCGAGAACTTGCTGGGTCAGACTTCCTACTGGAGCACCGTGAAGGTGAATACCACTGCGGCCAAGGTTTGTTCCCTCTACTACGGCTGCCAAATCACCGTTCTTGAGGACATGCTTATTGACAAAGGACTGAGCGTGCGCTGCGTGAAGAACCAGATGTTTGATGAGGATGGTAATGAATTGAATGACTAACTAACCAACTAATAAAAATAATTACTAATTAAATAAAAACAATTAAATTATGAAAAAAATCTTAACCCTTGTTGCGATGATAGTCATGACTTTTGCAGCCATGGCTCAGAGCAATCCGAAAATCAGCTATCAGGCTGTGGTGCGCGATGCGGAGAATCGCTTAGTGCCCAATACCGATGTCACTGTGAAGATTGATGTCCTCGCTGCTGACAATACGGTGCTTTATACTGAAACCCAGACTGTTACGAGTAATCAAAACGGTCTTGTTTCTCTTATGATTGGCGGTACCGATGAGTTTACCGCTCTGGACTGGGCTAATGCCCAATTCGCTACAACCGTAACGGTTGGCAATTACCAAGTTATGGACACCGTTCCCGTAACGGCAGTTCCGTTTGCCCTCAACGCAATGAACGGTGCCGGCAATATTACATGGTCACATCAGGATATGGTTGACACGATTCAACACTTCATTGGCGACCTTTCCGTTTCCGAAACCGAAACCCTCCTTTCCGAGTTGAGAGACAACACTGAGGTGAAGGATTTCATGCGTGACACTGTGGTCAACTACGCCATCAAATACATCAAGAACCATCCTGACAAAGTGATTGAAGTGATGAAAGCGTTCTTGTCTGGCGTGACCAGAGATCAGGCTCTTCAGATTCTGGACGCCATCCAGGGTATGGACAACGGCATCAAGACCGGCATCAAGCAATGGGTTGCTCAAGTGGCCAAGAACAATCCTGACTATGCATTGGATATCTTGAAATCTTATTTGGAGAATGTGACAAGCGATCAAGCTCAGGAAGTGCTTGCTGCCATCCAGAGCATGCCTACCGCTATCAAAACGGGTGTTAAGACTTGGGTTGCCCAAGTGGTGAAAAACAATCCCGATATTGCTTTCGATGTGTTGGATTACTATCTCCAAACATCCGACGGCAACCGTGTGCGTGAAGCTTATTCCGCTTTGCAGAGCAACACCACCGGTGCCAAGGACACTATCCGTAAGATTTTGGTTGACTACGCCAAAGCCAACAAACAAATCGCTATCGATATTCTGAACGCATACGCTTCTACCGTCACATTGTCTGAAGCGCAACAAGTTTTGGCCGCCATTCAAGGTCTTCCCGCTGATATCAAGGCTGCGGTGAAAGCATACTTAGTCCAGTTCGCAAGCAGCAACAGAGAAATGGCCAAAGAAATCGCCGTGAATTATCTCACCAATGGTACTGCTGAAGATGTTGACGCCTTGTGGAACGCTCTTATGGCCAACAACAATGGCGGTAAGGCCCGCGTTAAATACTACATCGACCTCTATCTGAACCATTATCTCACAACCAACGGCTATTGTCAGGGAAACTGCGGCGGTACAAACCCCGGCGGTGACTGACTGACATGCCCCACCTTAGGAACTACTTCGGGGCCGGTGTCTGCAAACAGCATCGAGTTGAGTACTCCTGTCACAAACAATGATAATGTTTCTGTCACCGCTGCCTCCTACACGATTGCCGTGGACAACACCACGACAACGGTTTCAGCGTTGTACATGAACAGACAAATCACGGCTACCCTTCCTATTGCCAACTATCGCGGCAAGACCCTTACGGTTACGCCCAAGTTGACGGTTAACGGATGCGGTACCGCCGAAATAACAGGAGCCCCGATCACCATTACGGTGCCCGTTGAATGCCCGTCCGTAGGACAGGTAACCATCGAGAATCTGGAGCATGCTCTCGAACCTGGCTTCAATGGCGTTTTCATCAGTGCGAATTTGCCTGACTATGACGCCAACTATGTGTCCGAGTACGGTTTCCTCATGTCTTCTACGCAACTAAGTGGTTATAGTGCTGATTTCAAGATGACGGGTGTGAATCTCTATTCCACCTCCGCCACTGGAACGACGGTGTATTCGATGAATGTGAACTTCCTCCCAAGTGCCAATGATTATGGAAAAACTTATTACATTTATCCCTATCTGTTGCTGAATGACGGCACGAATTGCCCCTCTACAACCGTTTTCGGTTCAGAAAGCTCATTTACAGTTCCTTCGCCTGCGTGCCCGTCCGTAGGCCAGGTAACCATCGAGAATCTGGAAAATGTTCTTGAACCCGGTTTCAATGGCGTATTCATCAGTGCGAATCTGCCTGACTACGATGCCAACTATGTGTCCTCATACGGATTTTTGTTATCCGACCGGGAACTTCAAAGCGTTGTGGCAGACTATGCGTTGACGAATGTGAATCTCTATTCCACCTCCGCCACTGGGACGACGGTGTATTCGATGAATGTGAATCTTTTACCTGAACCGGGAATGTATGGACAAACCTATTATGTTTACCCGTATATAACGCTGGATGCCCCGTTCTGTGAGCAAACTCAAGTTTTGGGTACGCCATCCACGATGACGGTTCCCGCACCCGAATGTCCTGCTGTTGGCCAGACCACCTTCGATGGTGTTTCCACCAGCATACAACCGGGCTCCAATGGAATCTTCATTGAAACGGAACTGCCTAATTATGACAACAACTATGTGTCAAGTTACGGTTATCTGATTTCGGATGGCCAAGCGTTGGATGGATACGATGAGGATTATTTATGGAATACTTCCGTGTCGTTTTATTCCACTTCCGCCACTGGCAATACCGTTTATTATATGAGTGCCAATTTTGTGCCTGCTGCCACCCAGTATGGTCATACCTATTATATATATCCGTATATCATGATGAGTGACGAGGCAACCTTCTTCTGCGATGAGGTGGTCATGGGCGATGCTATCCAATTCACGATTCCTACTCCGAACTGTCCTTCCATAGTGCAAACCACTATTGAGGGCGTAGAAACTAGTATTGAACCCAGTTCAAATGGAATCAGTATTGTGGCCGAGTTGTCCCAATACAACCAGTCCTATGTTTCTGAATACGGATTCCTGATTTCGGATGATAATATCACCGAATTTGACGCTTCACTCAAGATGCAGAATGTGACACTTAGCACATCGCAGGAAACGGGTGCTACGGTTATACTCACTACATTCCTGCCTCAAGCTGCGGATTATGGTAAGACATATCATGTATATCCGTATCTTTTGCTGAGTGACAATGCCGCTTTCTGCCCTTCTGCTACAGTTTTAGGACAGGAAAGCACCTTTACGCTTCCTTTCCCTGCATGTCCTGAACTGGGTGAAACCACCTATCAGTTGACGAATGGAAGTCTTACACTGACTACGCCGGTTACGGGTCTGAATAATGGGGTTACTGTGGATGTGGCTTATTATAGAATTCAGGAAACCAACCAAACGCATTCAGCCCAGTACAGTGACGGTAACATTACCCTTACCCTCAATGATCTTACGGAAGGCGAAGCCATTTCAGTGGTGCCTCGCATTATCGTGTTAGGATGTGCAGCGTCACCAACGAATATTTTGGGCGACCCTGTCACCATTTGTGTGCCGTATTCCAACAAGCCGACCGTGACCACCGACGCATCCAACCCAACCGATGGTAGAGGCAAAACGGATTTGTTTAATAATGAAGGAATCACTTTAAATGCTACTGTATCTAATTATACAGCAAGTCAGGTAGAATCCTACGGATTCCTGATTTCCTCAGACCAGGCAGATGTTCAAACGTACAATAGTGACTTTGCTATTGCGGGAAGTGGCATCAGTAATAACAAGTATTCACATAAAATAGGTCTATCCTATTGTGGTAAGAAATGGTATTATCGTGCCTATATTAAATTGAATGGTTGCGACGAACCCGTTTATGGAGATATTAAAGAAGTCACCATGTGGGGGCCTGAAAGGTTAAATTCGACCAATTTGCCTTATGAGCCGACTATCTCGATTACGCCTTCTACTGTTGTGGCGGGTGAAGCCGTTACGCTATCAGCCACATCATATATGACGGTTAGTACAGAGGATATGGGGCAACATCCGATGGAAGAGTGGATGCATTATGAAAATATGCCAGAATATCAAAACCTTGGTATGCTTGATAAAGTGATTGTATCTTCTATGGTGACTCAATTCGGCATTACAGAACAGAATTGGACCTATCGTTGGGAAGATGAGAGTGGCAACACGATTTATTCGAGCCATACATCAGGAACAACTACCGTTACACCTACGCAAACCACTACCTATACTGCCTACGGTGAATTTACTTTCCAAGGTGAGACTTGTAGGGTTTCAAAGTCTGTTACGGTAACCGTCCAACAATAGTATTCTCCTCCCTGCGTTCATTCGCAGGCTATACGATAAAGGGAGGCGCTCCTACGGAGCGCCTCCCTTGTTTTTTCAGGCGTAGCGCACACGCACCATTCCGCTTGCTTGCAAGCGGAACCTCGCTTTGGTTTTGCGTTAATCTTGGGGGTTCCGCCGCGATGGCGGCGGAATGGTGATATGGTTTGGTGTTAACTTTTTTGGGGGCCGCTGCGACAGCAGCGGAATGGTGATATGGTTTGGTGTTAACTTTTTTGGGGGCGCTACGACAGCAGCGGAATGGTGATATGGTTTTGGGTTAACCTTGGGGGTCCGCCGCAATGGCGGCGGAATGTGGTGGGTTACTTCGTTTTTCGTATGGGCTCGCAGGTGAGGCCAATGCCCAGTTTTTTGAAGATTTTGTGGTCCACCTCGCTTAGCATGACAGTGGTATGTGCTTGACAGCCATTTAGTTGAGGGAGGCTGTCAAGGGCCTTGCGGCAATTTTCGTCATTGAGGCTGAGCATGGAGAGGGCCACCAGCACTTCATCGGTGTGCAAGCGCGGGTTGTGTCCGTGCAGCAGGTTCACTTTCGTTTTTTGTATAGGCTCAATCATCGCTTGTGGGATGAGTTTCACACTGTGGTCTATGCCAGCCAGGTATTTGGTTGCGTTGAGTAACAGGGCGGCGCTCGGTCCTAAAAGCGGGCTGGTTTTGGCGGTGATGATGGTGCCGTCGGCCAATTCGATGGCCGATGCAGCCACACCGCTTTCTTCCTTGCGCTTGCGTGCGGCTACAATGGATTTGCGGTTGTCAGCCGTGATTTGTGCGCGTTTGAGCAGCAGCGAAATCTTGTTCACCTCGTGATCGGTGGCCTTGCCGTCCGCCACATTGCACAAGGCGGTGAAGTAACGGCGGATAATCTCGTCCTTGGACGCTTCGCAGCAAACCTCATCGTCGGAAATGCAATAACCGGCCATGTTCACGCCCATGTCGGTGGGCGATTTGTACGGGTTCTCGCCGTAAATGCCTTCGAAAATGGCGTTTAACACTGGGAAAATCTCAATGTCGCGGTTGTAATTGACGGCCATTTTGCCGTATGCTTCCAGATGGAAGGGGTCGATCATGTTCACATCGTCCAGGTCGGCGGTGGCGGCTTCGTAGGCGATGTTGACGGGATGTTTCAAGGACAGGTTCCAGATGGGGAAGGTTTCGAACTTGGCGTAACCGGCCTTCACACCGCGCACATTCTCCTGATAGAGCTGGCTCAGGCAAACGGCCATTTTGCCGCTGCCGGGTCCGGGGGCGGTCACCACCACCAGCGGGCGGTTGGTCTCCACATACTCATTGCGGCCAAAACCCTCTGGCGAGTCAATGAGCTCCACATTGGTGGGGTAGCCCTCTATCAGGTAATGATAATAGACATGGATACCCATGCGCTCCAAGCGCTCACGATAGGCCATAGCGCTGGCTTGGCCGTTGTAGTGAGTGATTACCACACCGCTCACCATGAACCCTCTGCCAATAAAAATGTCGCGCAATCGCAATACATCTTCGTCGTATGTGATGCCCAAATCGCCACGCACTTTGTTTTTCTCAATATCTACTGCACTGATGACGATGATGATTTCAGCATCATCCTGTAATTGTGTGAGCATACGCAACTTACTGTCAGGCTGGAATCCTGGTAGTACACGACTTGCATGGAAATCGTCATACAATTTTCCGCCAAATTCCAAGTAAAGTTTGTGACCGAATTGAGCGATGCGCTCCTTGATGTGTTCAGATTGGATTTTCAGATATTTCCCGTTGTCAAAACCTGTTTTCATAATGAAATGATTAGCAATGTTTAATACGGGATGCAAATATAAGATTTTTTTTTAATGCGGCTATCTCCCCCAAAAAAAATCCGCATAGGAATTTCCTGTGCGGATTTTTTTTTGGGGGGGGAGGGTTGACTTCTTTAGAATAGGGGTAATCCTAAAAGGGTGGCGAACAGCGAACCCAAATAGGTGCCGATGGCATAGCCCACCAACCCGATGGCAATGCCGCTGATAAGTACTTTGCGGTTGCCTAATGCCTCCACGATGGGCGGTACGAATGGAGGAGAGCAGAGCAAACTGATGTGTCCCACTGTGAACAAGTCGCCACTGACCTTGAAAATCTTACAGATGATGAGGTGCAGTACGATGGAGGTGACCATCACAAAGAGTATGAACCACATGATATTAAGCGATGAACTGTCTATTTTGGTCAAATCGAACATGGAAGCCACCACCACGCTGAAGATGAGGATGAAGAACATGCCAAGTTCAAAAGTTTTGGGCAAATTGCGGACTTTTTTGCTGAATGAGGCGATGATGGCCAAAGTAGTGATGGTGAGGATGACCACCAGCTCATTGATTTTGCCGACGATGAGCATAGACATGCCCACGCCAACGCCCAGCATGGCGATAGAGAGCAGCAGTCCGAGCATCATCTTGCTGAAAGTCTTCCATTTCAGCATTCCACGATAGTTTTCGAAAGTGCTTTCCACCAGAGCGTCATGGTCCACCTCTTCGTTCACGGACGTTTCGTCTTTGAAAGGCAGGAATTTTCGGAACAGTTTGTATCCGCCGGCCAGGATAAAGATGATAAACGGCAAGGTGACGATCTCCTCGAAGGCAAGCGTGATGCTGATTGTGTTGGGGTTGGCGTGCACCATTTCGCCCAACGCAGCGAAGTTCAGCGTGCCACCCGTGTAGATGCCAGTCATCATGACGGCCACTTTCTTGAACTCCTCGGCAGATCCGAAATCTTTGGAACGGAAAATGAAATAACCGGCCACCAAAGCGATTACCACAGAAATAACACCGCCCACCAGTACGGCCAGCGTTTTAGGCAGCGATTTGGTCCAGAGTTTGAAGTCGGAGTTGAACAGCATGAGCGGGATGGCTAAAGGCACGCAAACACTCATGAGGTTTTTCTGAACGGTGGTGAGCAGCTCGGCACCCGCCTCTCCGTCGGCGGGGAGAAAACCGAATGCGGTGTTGAGCAACGCGACAATGATACCGGCGGCATACGCCAGAATCACCGTGCCGATTTTCTGCGCCCAGCGGTATTTGTTGAATAATAAAATGATGATGATGGGGAAAATAAAGTATCCCGCAATGAGTAAATATGCGCTAATCATAAGCAGTTTTTTTGATTAAAATCTCTAAAAAAAAGTGTGCAAAGGTATAAAAAATATTAGACTTGAGACTTGAGATTTTAGATTTTAGATTTTGGATTTGAGACTATGGACTATGAGCTTTTGTTAGTAGTCAACTCCTAACAATCAATCACCACTTCCGAACATGTGTCGTCTTCACCTCCATTCTCTAAAGTTTTTTGTATCTTTGCCACACTAAATCTTATAATATGTCAACTGTATCGATATACTGCATAACGATGAAAAAAGTGGTGGAGGTTCCCTATGGCACTCCGCTGCAAGAGTTCATCAAAACACATCATATTCAACTGGAAACGGATGTGCTTGGCGCATTGGTGAACAACAAGGTGCGAGACTTGACCTACCGTATTCACAAGCCGGCCATCATAGATTTTTTTGACTACTCCTCCACCTACGGGCACGATATGTATGTGCGTTCGCTCTACTTCCTGTTGTGCAAGGCGGTGGACGACCTTTTGCCGCGTAGTGTGAAGCTCCATATCAAGCATTCCATCTCCGGCGGGCGCTATTGCACTATCACCAATATGGACGAACCGCTTACCGAAGACCTGGTCTCACAGTTGTACCAGCAGATGCGCAAACTGGTGGATAAGGATCTCCCGATTGAGCGTGTGGGTATGCTCACTCCGGATGCGGTCAAACTCTTTCAGGATCATGGATTGGAAGACAAGTTCGAACTGTTCAAGAATCGCGACCGTATCTTCACATCCGTGTATGCGCTGGGTGATGTGGTGAACTATTATTACGGTTTCATGGTGCCCTCCACAGGTTATCTCAAAATGTTCGGATTGGAGAAATATGAAAGCGGGATGCTGTTGAAAGTGCCTTCCTCCAAAAACATTAATGTGCTGCCCAAAACGCGCCACCTGCCGAAATTGTTTTCCGTGTATCAAAGACAAAAAGAGTGGGCAGAGCAGATGGGGGTCCCGTATGTGTATGAAATGAACCGTCTTGTGGCCGAAGACAAAGCGTTGGATACCATCCTCATGGCGGAGGCGTTCCAGGAGAAGCGCATCGCTTCGGTGGCAGACGCCATCAAAAACCGCCCGGAAGTGAAGATGGTGCTCATTAGCGGACCGTCAAGTTCCGGAAAGACAACCACTTGCAAACGACTCTCCGTACAGCTTGGCGTGCTCGGTTACCATCCCGTTCAGATTTCCGTGGATGATTTCTTTGTGGAACGCGATGAAACCCCGAAGGACAAGAACGGCAAGTACGACTTTGAAGCGTTGGAGGCGGTGGATTTGCCGCTTTTCAACAAAACTTTGGCTGATTTGATTGCCGGAAAACGAGTGGAACTGCCAACATTTGATTTTGCCAATGGCACCAAACTTTGGACAGGCAAGTCCATCCAGTTGGACGAGAAATCCATCATGGTGATTGAAGGCATTCACTGCCTGAATCCGAAACTTACCGAACAGGTGCCCGATGAGGTGAAGTTCAAGATCTTTGTTTCCGCGCTTACCAGCATCTCCATTGATCGCCAGAATCCCATCCCGACCACGGATAACCGACTGATCAGAAGAATAGTGCGAGATTATAACTATAGAGGATATTCCGCTGTGGACACGCTGCGTCGTTGGCGTAGCGTGCGCAATGGCGAGGAGAAAAATATTTTCCCGTTCCAGGAAAACGCCGATGAGATGATCAACACTTCTCTGATTTTCGAGTTGGGTGTGCTGAAACCCTATGCGACCGCCATCTTGAACGAGGTCCCCGAAACCTGTGTGGAATATGCGGAAGCAACCCGTTTGCTCAAGTTCTTGTCGTTTTTCAAGACCATTCCGGAAGTCGCCATCCCGGGCACATCCATATTGCGTGAGTTTGTCGGTGGCAGTAAATTCAACTACTGATGATAGCGCTTATAGGTTCTGGCAATGTGGCCACATGGATAGCCACCAGACTGGCGGATTCCAAGGAGTTTGCCATTGGGCAGGTGTACAGCCGTACCCTTGACCACGCGCGTGCGTTGGCGGACAGGGTAGGGGCAGAGGCTATCGATGACTTGCGGAAATTGAACCCCGCCTGTGAGATTTTCCTGTTTGCCTTGCGTGATGACGCGTATCCGGAAATTTTAAAGGAAGTACCGTTCCGGATGCCATTGGCCCTGCACACGGCTGGATCCGTGTCACAGCGCATGTTTGAACCCTATGCGGAGTCGTTCGGAGTGGTGTATCCATTGCAGACTTTATCCAAAACCATGGACTTTAATGCTGTCAAGGTGCCGTTGTGCGTGGAGAGTGACTGTTTGGGCGATAACTGTGACAAAGTGATGCGTCTTGTTTCGGAATTGTCTGCCACGCATTGTGAGATGTCGGAGCGGCAGCGCGCGGTGGCGCATTTGGCCGCGGTGTTCGCCTGCAATTTCAGCAACGCCTTGTATGGTATGGCGGATCAACTGCTCCAAAAGGAGGGCTTCTCGTTGGAACTGCTCATGCCGTTGATGGAGCAGACACTGGGGAAACTCAAAACCATGTCGCCGGAGGAGGCGCAAACCGGTCCGGCCGCACGCCACGACACGGTGGTGATGGGACAGCAGATGATGGCACTGGATGACGAGCGGATGCGTGCCATTTACGCCGCCATCTCCGATTATATTATGGGAAGAAGTGCCAAATAAGCACAAATTCAGCATTTTCCATATTAACAATCCATGTGAATTTCTTTTTTTCTGTGTGACTATAAATATTATCAAAAAAAAACTACCTTTGCACCGCTTTCGGCAAACAAGAGAAAGCAATAGTATAAACCTAAAAATCAACGTAATATGCAAAAAAAAGGTAATAAATACGGTACCCACCGTGTGATTGAACCCAAAGGTGTTCTTCCTCAGCCGGCTAATAAGATTGACAACAACATGGACGAGATCTATGATAACGAGATCTTGATTGATGTCCAGACCTTGAATATCGACTCCGCTTCTTTTACCGATATTCACAATTACGCCAAAGAACAGGCCGGTCCCGGCGCTTCTGTTGAGCAAGTGATGGAAGAAGTTAAGAAAGAAATGTTGCTGAACGTTGAATTGCAAGGCAAACACCGTAACCGTCGTACCGGCTCCGGTGGTATGCTCCTCGGCAAGGTTGAGAAAATTGGCGACGCGCTGAAGGGCAAAATCGACCTCAAAGAGGGCGACCGCATCGCCACTCTCGTCAGTCTTTCCCTGACCCCGCTGCGCATTGATGAGATCCTCGAGATTCGTCCTGAGGTTGACCAAGTTGACATCAAGGGTAAAGCTATTCTTTTCGAGAGCGGCATCTATGCTAAGATCCCGACCGACATGCCTGAGAAACTCGCTTTGTCCGCATTGGATGTGGCCGGCGCTCCTGCCCAAACCGCTAAGTTGTGTCAATACGGCCAAACCGTCGTTATTCTCGGCGCTGGTGGCAAGAGCGGTATGCTCTGCTGCTATGAGGCCAAGAAGCGCGTAGGCGTCACCGGCAAGGTGATCGGTATCGCCAACAGCCCGAAGAGCACACAGCGTATCAAAGATCTCGGTTTCTGCGATATCGTGGAGTCTGCCGCCGGCATGACCCCCGTGCAAGTGTATGAGCTCATCGAGAAACTCACCAACGGCAAAATGGCCGATGTCACCATCAACTGCGTCAATGTTCCCGACCAGGAGATGACCGCCGTGCTCTGCACCAAAGACGATGGTATCGTTTATTTCTTCTCCATGGCAACCAGCTTCACAAAAGCCAGTCTCGGTGCTGAAGGCATCGGCAGCGATGTGAACATGATCATGGGTAACGGCTATACAAAGGGACATGCTGAATTCACTCTGCAAGAGCTGCGCGAAAGCCCCGAGCTGCGCAAGATCTTCGAGGAACTCTACGCATAACCCAAGCACTATATAGTAATAATTTTGACGATGAAAAGCGAGGCCGAACACCTCGCTTTTTTTAGTATCTTTGCAACTCAAATATATAACAATGCATAATCGATTCCGATTCACCTTTTTTTTCATTCTGGCGCTTGTTTTGGCGGCCGTTTCCGTGCATGCGCAGGAATTGGTCATCTTGCACACCAATGACACCCATAGTCAGATTGAACCTTTTACCTACAAGGCGGACACCAACGTGGGCGGATTCCTGCGCCGCGAGGCGTACATCCGCGAGGTGCGCGAACAGCATCCTAATGTGCTGGTGCTCGACGCCGGCGATTTCTCACAAGGCACTCCGTATTTCAATTTCTTCAAAGGATATACGGAAATCTATCTGATGAATGCGATGAAATACGACGCCGCCACATTGGGCAACCATGAGTTTGACAATGGATGTTCCGCACTGGCAAAACGCGCCCGGAAAGCCCATTTCCCCATTCTTTGTGCCAATTATGAGTTCCATAACAAAGCACTCGCCAAAGTGATCAAACCTTATGCTGTTTTTGAAAAAGGCGGTTATAAGATCGGGGTGTTCGGCCTCACCGTGAATCTAGACGGGTTGGTCGCCCCACAAGTCGCCCAAGAACTGACCTATCTTGACCCCGTGCCCATTTCCAATAAAATGGTAACCCTGTTGAAAGAAAAAGGATGTGATTTGATAATATGTCTTTCCCACCTTGGCATCGAACCCGGAGATTTTGGTGACTATAACCTGGCAGAGACAGTCCCTGGAATCGATATCATCATCGGAGGGCACTCGCATTACGAGATGAAAGAACCAACGGTTATCGGAAACACGCGCATTTACCAGATGACCAGCAAAGGCAAGTGCGTCGGCGAAATAACGATTAACAAACCATAAAGGTTGACCTCACAACCTTCTAATTTTAAGAACATTATAAATATTTTAAACTTTAATAACATTCCCTCTCTCACCCTATGCATCCAAAAATTCTTGTTACTGGCGGTTGTGGTTATATTGGCTCCCACACCATTATTGAATTGATAGAAAGCGGCCGATATGATGTGATTTCTGTTGACAGTTGTGTGAGAAGCACACCTGAGGCGATGGACCGAGTGGAGAAAATCACTGGTGTTCGAGTGAAGAATTATCGGTTGGACATTTGCGACAAGGAGGCCTTTTTCAAGGTCTTTGAGGAGAATCCGGAGGTGGAAGGTATTATTCATTTTGCCGCTTATAAGGCCGTGGGCGAGTCGGTGGAAAAACCGCTGATGTATTACCGAAACAATTTGGGCGCTTTGGCCAATGTGTTGGAAGCATGCCAGCGTTTCAAAATCCCGAATCTTCTGTTTTCTTCCTCTTGTTCAGTTTATGGGGATGTGGAACATCTGCCAGTGAGTGAGTCAACCCCGATAGGCAAGGCAATGTGTCCCTATGCGCATACGAAGCAGATTGGCGAGGAGATGATTCAGAGCATGGCGGCGCCCAATCCTGATACACATTCACTTATCTTGCGTTATTTCAACCCCGTGGGCGCGCACATGTCCGGTATGAACGGCGAACTGTCGCCCGACAAGCCCAACAATCTGATTCCCATCATCATGCGCGTGGCCAGTGGCAAACAACCGCAAATGCAGGTCTTTGGCACAGACTATGATACTCGTGACGGATCCTGCATCCGTGACTATCTGCATGTGTCTGACATCGCCGATGCTCATGTCAAGGCCATGGATTACCTGGTGGAAGGCCGCAATCAAGAGACTTGCGAAGTGTTCAACCTGGGCAGCGGTAACGGTGTGTCAGTGTTGGAGATGCTCAATGCGACGGAGAAGGTTATCGGACGCAAACTGAACTATATGCTCGGAGATCGCCGCCCGGGCGATATTCCGGCCATCTACGGCGACTGCTCCCGCGCCAAGGAATTACTGCATTGGCACTGTAGGTTCAATGTGGAAGACATGATTGCCTCCGCTTGGAAATGGGAGAATTATTTGGATAATCAGAACAATAAACAATAGCGTATTTTATGGCTGAAAACCTTAAACTCGTTTCCGATCTTGCGCTGATACTGATATCAGCGGGTATCGTCACCATCATTTTCAAACTCTTAAGACAACCTTTGGTTTTAGGTTATATTGTGGCCGGTTTTTTGGTTGGACCTCACTTGAATATTTTCCCGACGGTGGCCGATATCGCCAGTATCGAAGTCTGGTCGGAAATCGGTATCATCTTCCTCCTTTTTGGATTAGGACTTGAGTTTAGTTTCAAGAAACTCTTCACAGTGGGCAGTAAAGCGTTTGTGACCGCCATTATAGAGATATTGTCCATGATTGCGGTGGGCGTGTTGCTGGGCTTTATAATGGGATGGGGTGTGATGGAAAGCATTTTCCTCGGCGGTATGCTGGCTATGTCTTCCACAACTATTATTATCAAAGCCTTTGAGGATATGAAACTGAAGAATGAGCCCTTTGTTGATTTGACCATGGTGGTGCTTATCATTCAGGATGTGGTGGCGGTGGTGATGATGGTGTTGCTTTCCACTGCCGCGGCCAGTAAACAGTCGGCCGGCATGGAGATGCTCATGAGCATCGTAAAACTTGTGTTCTTCCTTATTTTATGGTTTGTGGTCGGCATCTACCTTATTCCTACATTCTTCAAGAAAGCTAAGAAATATATTAACGATGAAACATTGTTAATCATCTCCATAGGGCTCTGTTTTGGTATGGTGATTATTGCCAATAATGTGGGATTCTCTTCCGCTTTGGGTGCGTTTGTGATTGGTTCTATTTTGTCTGAAACAATTGAGAGTGAACGAATAATTGACCTAACTAAGAGCATAAAAGATCTGTTTGGAGCTATATTTTTTGTGTCAGTGGGCATGATGATTGATCCGCAGATTCTGGTCCAGTATTGGAAACTGATTCTATCCCTTGTGGTTATTACTTTGGTTATCAAGGCACTGGTCTCCTCTGCTGCCGCATTGATTGCCGGTGCCACCCTGGAGGATGCTATGAAAACAGGATTTACTCTTTCGCAAGTGGGTGAGTTCGCGTTTATCATCGCTTCTGTTGGTGTCTCGCTTGGTGTTATGCCGAAACATATCTACCCAGTTATCATTGCTGCATCTGTAATAACCACGTTTACAACGCCTTATTGGATAAAAGCAGCTTCACCCCTCTATCTGTTTTTGGACCGTAAACTTCCTGCCAGCACAAAGGCTCAATTGGATGCTTATAGTCTTTTGGGCAGAAAAAGCGGAAACAAAAACTGGAGAAGCATCATTGTCAGTACACTGCCTCGAGTGCTGATCTTTTTCGTCCTAAGTTTTGCGGTTCTTGTGCTGCTGTTTGACCACCTATGGCCTTTTATTAAAGAGCTGAAAATCGGTGAATTTCTCCCACAATGGCTCTACAATACCATTTTGGCAGTCATTTCTCTGATTTTGATACTGCCTTTTCTCTACGGAATGGTTAGAATCAAACAAAAAACGCGGCAGATGTATATTGATATGATTGAGGAAAACAAGGCAAATACAATTGTGGTGGTGGTATGGACCCTTTTCCGTTTCATCCTTGCCGGTTTTTTTGTTTTCTCCATTCTGGTCAACTTCTTCAAATATACCAAGTGGGTGATTGTTCTGATCACCATTGCCATTATTCTGCTGATGATGTTCTCGGGCCATACACTTCGTCGTCTTTCCTTCCTGGAAAACAAGTTTATGGAGAACCTGAACGCCAAGGATCAGACCGTCAAAAAGTGATTTTTTACAATTGATTGTTAAAATGCGATTAAGAATTGTTTGTTAAGGATATTTGTAAAATATTATATGACAACGAGATGCATTTAGTCGGCATTAAACCAAAGTGTTAAAAAATATTAATATTCGGATGGTTGCTTGACAAAGGGGTGTCAGGAGTTTTATTTTTGCGGTGAAAACAAGAATAATTCTCTTTAGACTATGAAAGCGAACATCCGTATTGGCGTATTTCTTTTTTTGTTTTTTCTTATTGTACCGAGACTTCAAGCGCAGTTGGCGGGTTTGCCTCCTGAGGTGCAGACGCGTATGAATCAGGACTACAGTCGTTTGAAACCCGCATTTGAAGCGGCGTATGAGCGTTGTCCGACTGTTCCTCGAGGTATGTTGGAGTCGGTTGCCTATAATTATACCCGTTTTTCCGCACCAGAATGGACTGACACGCTGGATGTGGATCCCAATACAATTCCGCGTACCTATTCGGTTATGGGACTGACTTTGTCCGGGAAAGGCTTCTTTAGAGAGAATCTGCGGTTGGTGTCGGAGTTGTCCGGTATTTCAGTGGAAGAGATAATAAGACAAGACTCCATGGCCATTATGGCCTATGCGTTGGCGTTTTCTAGCTTGCAGAAGAAATACAATTGTTATGGAAAAGAATTGGAAATATATAAACCTGTTTTAATTGATTTGTCGGAGATCCCTGTGGAATGTGACTTTGCGCTGCTCAGTTCCCTGTATGTTATTTATTTTGTTTTCATTGATGGTATTTTGTTTCATTTTGGAATTCCCGATTTTAATGTTGATTTCAATATTTTGTTTGGGGAGAAGTCCGCTATGTTGCAGCAAAGCAATGTGTCGCTGGATTATCCTTATGAGCAAAAAGCCACATCCACAGTGGATTATCCGTCTGCCGTTTGGAATCCCGCAGCATCATGCAACTATTCGTCACGCAATGGCACGCAAGTGAGCAATGTGACGATTCATTATACCTCCGGCACATATGCGGGTTCCATTGCGTGGTTTCAGAACTGTGCGGCAAAGGTATCGGCGCATTACATCATCCGCTCAATTGACGGGCAAGTAACCCAAATGGTTCGGGAGTCAAGTAAGGCCTGGCATGTGGGCGTGGCCAATGGTTACACAATCGGCATCGAACATGAGGCCTATGGCAATGTGGCGGCCTTTTTCACCTACAACATGTACCTGTCTTCTGCCGCATTGGTGCGTAATATTTGTTCCCGGTATGCCAACATCAATCCTCTGCGTGTCTTTTATAGGGACACATTGGATGACGGGACTGTTTTGAATAATGGTTTGCACAGTTTGGGAGGCGCCACTTCGTGTACGCAAATACGTGGACATCAGCATTTTCCAAGTCAGACGCATACTGATCCTGGCCCATATTGGGATTGGAATTTTTACTATAAGCTGATTAACTATCCTCCGCAGGTGGATAGTGTGACCTCCCCAACGGGAGTGTTCTATGACTCTGGAGGGGCTACAGGGAATTATCAGAATGATGAACGGAAACTGTTCCTGATTCATGTTCCGAATGCAGATAGTGTGGTGTTGGAGTTTACGGAGTTCCAATTGGAACCGAACTATGATTTTATATGGATATATGCCGGGAAAACAGAGTTCTCGCCGCTAGTTGGGCGCTGGAACACCCACAGCCCAGGCAGAGTGGCGGTTGGTGGCGAGTATATGCTGGTAGAGTTCCGTTCCGATTGCGCCACAACGGCAGCGGGATGGAAGGCGAACTGGTATGGGGTGTTTTCGCAACAACAACAGGATGCTGCACCCCCACAAACAGAGATTGTGCTGGATCATCATGAGTGGATTACAGACGATTTTCAGATCCGTTTTCGGGACACCGACGATGTGGCCGTTAAATACCGTTTCTACCAATTGATGGAACACCCACAGACTTATTGGACCGCCAATACCCAGCAGGGCTTCTTGTGTGACAATTTTGATGCCGCGTTAAGCGCTTCGGGTTGGTATGGGGATGGGTATTGGCAAGTGACTAATGGTCAATTGCTCCACACACCCTGCATGATATCCCCTTCTTGGATCAATAAGCAGTTGAACGGAACCCGGCATAAGGGGTATTTGTACGATTTCTATTTAGCTATGCAGGATGCGGGGGAGTGCTCTTTCATCTTCCATTCCAACAGTGTTGTCCAGAACCAGTTGGCTCATGCCTATGGGGTGACATTTTGCAAATCGGACAATTCGTTAAGGATGTGGAAACAACAGAATGGGGTGATGGAAAACTTGAAAACGGTGACACATGTGTATTATGCTACGGGTCAAAGTATGTTGTATCGGGTGGTTTGGGATACGGTGGCGCATCGCATTATGGTGTTCAGACACAGTAGTTTGCTGGCAGATGTGTCAGTTCCCCAGCCAGTATCGAGTAGCGCTGAATATGTGGGTTTTATTACCGACGGGGTGGGTGTGAGCATTGACAACATGCGGGTTTATGGTATGCGTGACACATCGGTTTTGGTGACCGTTGGCGAAGGAGTTGATAGGATGCTTCAAACACAGGCCTCCGGAGGAGTGCCCACCTGCAAAATTAAATCTGTGGTGATGGATGAAGGGGGGAACTTTTCGGCCTTGTCTGAAAAGAGTGTGCTGGTGGATTATACAATGCCGGATCCGCCGCGGAAAGTTCGCTTGCGGAAGGAGAATGCCAATGGCGGTGCGGAGAACGGATGCTTAAGGGTGGAGGCGGAGTGGTCGCCCGCAACCGACAACCAATCCGGAATTAAATGTTACCATTACATATACAGACTTGAAGGAAACAATGGTCCTGTTTTGAAAGTCGCCTGGGAATATGTAGGCCTGTCAACATCTTGTATTCGTAAGATTTGTACGATGAATGGAATGCGATTGATGGTTGGAGTCGTAGCGATGGATGAAGCCGGTTGGAAGTCTCCCATTTCTTGGTCAAGTGTCTTGTTGGTAGAATAAAGCGTCGGCAATCATAGTTGTCAATGCCCATTATTTTGTTTTATGGTTATGAAAAAGGGCTGCCATTTGGCAGCCCTTTTTGCTTATAAAATAAAGATATAGAGTTATCTGTTAGTACATTCCGCCCATGCCGGGGTTCATACCGCCCATGGGAGCAGCGGGAGTCTCTTCCTTGATTTCGGCGAGCACGCATTCTGTTGTCAGCAGCATGCCTGCGATGGAAGCGGCGTTCTCAAGAGCCACACGGGAAACCTTGGTCGGGTCGATGACACCGGCGTCAATCATGTTGACAAACTGGTCGGTGCGGGCGTTGTAACCATAGTCGCCTTTGCCTTTCATGACAGCGTTGACGATGACGGAACCCTCCTTGCCAGCGTTGGCGGCAATTTGGCGAAGCGGTTCTTCCAGTGCTCTGCGCACGATGTCGATACCAATCTTCTGGTCCTCATTCTCGCCCTTGAGGTTCTTCAAACTGCTGATGGCGCGGATGTAGGCCACACCACCACCGGGGATGATACCTTCTTCGATGGCGGCACGGGTGGCGTGCAAAGCGTCATCGTAACGGTCTTTCTTCTCTTTCATCTCCACTTCGGAAGCGGCGCCCACATAGATGACGGCAACGCCACCGGCCAACTTGGCCAGACGCTCTTGCAGTTTCTCGCGGTCGTAGTCGGAAGTGGTCTTCTCGATTTGGGCCTTAATCATGGCGATACGGCCAGCGATGGCATCCTTGTCGCCCTTGCCGCTCACGATGGTGGTATTCTCTTTGTCCACCGTAATCTTCTCGGCAGTGCCCAGCATTTCGATACTGGCGTCTTCCAGTTTGAAACCTTTTTCCTCGGAGATAACAGTACCACCGGTCAGGATGGCGATGTCTTCTAACATCTCTTTTCTTCTGTCGCCGAAGCCAGGAGCTTTCACGGCCACGATTTTCAAACCGCCACGAAGTCTGTTGACCACCAATGTGGCAAGTGCTTCGCTGTCAACATCTTCGGAGATAACCAGCATAGGACGGCCGCTTTGGACAACCTTCTCTAAAATAGGGAGGAATTCCTTCATGTTGCTGATTTTCTTGTCATAAATCAGGATGTAAGGATTGTCATAAACGGCTTCCATCTTCTCGGTGTCGGTCACGAAATAGGGGGAGATGTAACCTCTGTCAAATTGCATACCTTCCACAATCTTCACGGTGGTGTCGGTGCCTTTGGCTTCCTCAATGGTGATAACACCCTCTTTTTTCACTTTCTGCATGGCTTCGGCAATCACCTTGCCCACAGCATTGTCGTTGTTGGCGGAAATGGTGGCTACTTGCTCGATTTTCTCGTGGCTGTCGTTGATTTCCACGGACTGGCCTTTCAGGTTCTCCACGATGGTGGAAACGGCCTTGTCGATACCGCGTTTGAGTTCCATCGGGTTGGCGCCGGCGGTCACGTTTTTCAGACCAGTGTTGAAGATGGCTTGTGCCAGCACGGTGGCAGTTGTGGTACCGTCACCGGCTTGGTCGTTGGTCTTGGAAGCGACTTCCTTCACCATTTGAGCGCCCATGTTCTCGATGGCCTCTTGCAATTCGATTTCTTTGGCTACGGTTACACCGTCCTTGGTGATTTGCGGAGCACCGAATTTCTTGTCGATGATGACATTACGGCCTTTCGGTCCGAGTGTTACTTTTACGGCATTGGCCAATGCGTCAACACCTTTTTTCAAACCCTCACGGGCTTCCCAGTTATATTTAATGTCTTTTGCCATTGCTTTTTTTGTTTTTTGTTTATTGTTTACTTTTTACTTTTTCGTTTCTTCGTTAATTTTATCTTGATTGAGACGTATGACTTAAGACTTAAGACGAATACTACCTTGTCCCAAAATCTAACGTCTAACATCTCACATCTCACGTCCTATTTGCAGATCGCGTAAATGTCGCTTTCCTTCATGATGAGGTAGGTTTCGCCGTCCAGTTGGATTTCCGTGCCGGAATATTTGCCATAGAGGACAGTGTCGTTCACTTTGACGGTCATGGGCTCATCTTTTTTGCCAGGTCCGACTGCGATAACGGTGCCTTTTTGCGGTTTTTCCTTTGCGGTGTCGGGGATGATGATGCCGCCGGCGGTTTTCTGTTCAGCTTCGGCAGGTTTTACTAAAACTCTGTCTGCCAATGGTTTAATGTTGCATTTCATAATAGTGATGTTTTTTGTTAATTATTTTTTTTGATTGATATTTTTCAAAAGACAACAGGTTTTTGCAAAATCTGTGCCAAAAAAAAGACTGACATTGTGTCAGTCTTTAAAAATATGGCATTGAAATAGGGAATGGTCCGGTTATCTCCTTTTTTATTGCCGTGTTAAAATAAGTATCTGGTCCATCGTGTCGGATAATTCATTATCTTTGCCGATGTTTTTAATTTGTAGTTATGGGGAGTGTTGCTAAAATATGTTTGACGATTCTGCTTGTGGTAGTTGCGTTCAATGGAAAGTCACAGGAGGAAAGTAAATGGAAAGACCTTTCTTCATTGAAAGGTTATGAAAAAATGTTACTTAGTGTGGATTTTTCGGATGCTATGGTGGATTTTTTGAGTGTTGATGAATTCAAATCTAAAGAGTCAGATTGGGAGGAGGGTGTCCGTGATATGCTATTTCGTCTGACAACTGCTTTTAATGCTATGGTCTTCAATGGTCCAAACGTTTTACGGTTAGTGACCCAGGGAGATGCTCCTGTTACAATGAATGTGAAAGTGTTACGTCTAACATCCGCCCATGTTTCAAAAACGGTAACTTCTATGTCTGCGGTTGTCATTATTTCTGATAAACAAGGTAAAGAACTTTTCCGTAAGAATATGTACTTAGAAAAAGGGTACTATGGTTCAAGAATGAATCTTTTTGGAGATGTTTTTGAACGATTGGGTTCTGATTTAGGATTTAAATGCGTTAAATTTATCCGATAGATATTTGATTAAGACAAGACGGAATATAATAATTAACCTATTAATTTAAATAATATGAACGAAGAAATGCTGAATCTCAAACCTGCAAAGGTTTTCTATTACTTCAATGAAATCACCAAGATCCCGCGCCCGTCCAAGAAGGAGGAGAAAATCTCCGCTTGGCTGGAGCAAACCGGCAAGGCCCTGGGCCTGCCCACCAAACGCGACAAGGTGGGCAATGTGCTGATTTCCAAACCCGCCACACCCGGCAAGGAGAATGTCACCCCTGTCATCTTCCAAGCCCACATGGATATGGTGTGCGAGAAGAACAACGACACGAATTTCGACTTTGAGAAAGATGCGATCCAAACCTATGTGGACGGCGAGTGGCTCAAGGCCAAAGGCACCACCCTCGGTGCCGACGACGGCATCGGCGTGGCTATGGCACTTGCCATCCTCGATGACAAGGAACTGGAACACGGCCCCATCGAATGCCTCTTCACCATCGACGAGGAAACCGGCCTCTCCGGCGCCAAAGCCCTCGAAGCGGGTTTCATGACGGGTAAAATGCTCATCAACCTCGACTCTGAGGACGAAGGCCAGTTCTTCATCGGCTGCGCCGGCGGCAAAGATACCGTGGCCACGCTGGAATGCGACTACGAGAATGTCAAGGATTTGGAAGAGGAGGAATTCAACTTCTTCAAAATCACAGTGAAAGGCCTTCAGGGTGGTCACTCCGGCGATGACATCAACAAGGGCCGCGGCAATGCCGTGAAACTGCTTACCCGCGTGCTTTGGAACGCCTATTGCGACTACGGCGCGCGCGTGGCCGACATTCAAGCGGGCAACCTGCGCAACGCCATCGCCCGCGAGGGCTATGCCATTGTGGCAGTGCCCTCCGTCAATGCCGAATCCCTCGAGTCCTACATCAAAGAGATGGACGCCACTTACAAAAACGAGTTCCATACCACCGATGCCGGCGTGACTGTGACCCTCGAGCCCGCTGCCGCTGTGGAGAAGGTGCTGGAAGAGACTTTCCAAATCGATGTGCTGAACGCACTGCTTGTGTGCCCGCACGGCGTACAGGCCATGTCACAGGATATCCCGGGCTTCGTGGAGACTTCCACTAACCTCGCTTCCGTGAAGAAAGACGGCGACAAGATGGTTATCACTACCAGCCAGAGAAGTTCTGTGGAATCCAGAAAGCAGGCCATCGTCGATAAGGTGTCCACCACCTTCTGGATGATCGGCGCCGATGTGGTTTCCGGCGACGGTTACCCGGGCTGGAACCCCAACCCCGACTCCAAAGTGCTCCATGTGTTGGTGGATGCCTACAAGAACCTCTTCAAGAAGGAACCGCAAGTGCTGGCTATCCACGCCGGTCTCGAATGCGGTCTCTTCTCCGAGAAGTATCCGGATTTGGATATGGTTTCCATCGGACCGACCCTGCGTGGCGTACACTCACCCGATGAGAAATTGGAAATCAAGACCGTCCAGATGTGCTGGGACTTGCTGATTGAGTTCTTCCGTCTGCTGAAATAGTCCTCAACACAAAAATTATAAAGGAGTTAAGATGTGAAGTGTCCTTCGTCTCTTAACTCCTTTTTTTATGGGCAATGATTTACTTTTATTTCAATTTGTTCAGGATGTTGTCATCTTTATAATAAACATCCTCCCTGTAGTGGATTTGGCCGTTGTCGCCTATGAAGCAGGTGTAATATTCTATGAACAAGGGCATTTTGTTTTTGAGCATGACGGATGAGGGGCGTAGTTTGCGATAGAAGGGTTTTTCGCTATCGGGTAATTTTTCGTAGTATTCCTGCTCTTTCTCTTCCATCTTCTCCAGGTATTTCTCGCCTCTTTTGGTTTGGGGCTTTTCACCCACCAGGATGCCGAGACGCTCGATTTCCCACTCGTCGTAGTTGTTGTATTCATATAGGATATGAGCCAGTTCCATAGGGTTCTCCACGCGCACACAGCCGTGGCTGAGGGTGCGCACGCGGCGCTTGAAGGCGCCTTTGTTGTTGGTGTCGTGCAGATACACGCTCTCCGTATTGGCGAAATCGAACTTCACTTGCCCCAAGGCGTTGTATCTTCCGGAACTTTGGAATAAACGGTAGGGGATGTTGTTGCGGTTAACCTTAGTCCAGTCGATGGTCTCCGGCACCACATACTTGCCCGTGCGGGTGTCTTTGATCAGTAGATGCTCACGGTTGATTACCGCCGTGTTGCTCTTGCACAGCTTGGGATAATACTCGTTCTTGACGATATCGTAAGGAATGTTCCATTCCGGATTCAGCACGATACGGCGTATCTCGCTGTGCAACAGTGGGGTTTCGGCTTTGTGGGCGCGCGTGATGCCGTTGCGCACACGCGCGGGATTGTTCTTGGGATTCTGCGTCTTGCCGCAACAAATCTTGGTCTTGAATACGCGTTTGTTGTCCACAAAGGTCTGCAGCGTGAAGTCCGGGATGTTCACGGCGATGTAACTCTCACCTTTTGCGTGCTTGGTTTTCCAGCGCAGGCGCTCCATGTTGGCGCTGAGTTTGTCAACATAATAGGAAATCGGTCTGTTGAGTTTCTCAATGGTCTCTTTCCCTAACGAGTCGCCGGTGGGTATGTTGTTGATTAAACGGAATTTGTTGATGCCCTTCAGCACTTCCTGCGTCAGCAGCGTGGTGTCGGGGTAGTTTGCGGGAAGTTCGCCGGTGACGCGCAGACGCTGGCACACAAGCGGAATGTTGCTGCCGCTTTGGCCAACTTTTACCGAGCGTACCGGAATCTCTTTCAATGCGGTGTCGCGAATCGGGTAAAGCCGCTTCAACTCTTCCTGAAGCTGGCGGTAAAGGGTGTCGGTGGGCTGCATGGAAGCAAGCGTCTCGGATATGTCGGGGATGCCGCTGGCCAGTGACAGGTAGAAGGTGCTGTCGGGGGCTGTCATCTCATACAGCCATTTGCCGCCATTCACCACTTTCGGGTCGGTGGCGCCGTATTGCAACGCTTTCGCATATTTCGCATAAACCTCAGACAGTGAGTTTTCCAAACCGAACAGAACACTATAAATGTTGGTGTCATTGGCGATTTTGTGCTCCTGTAGTTGGGTGATCAGTCCCATAAGGGTGTCGTAACCGAAGTGTGAGGACGGGATCCCGTGCTCATACGCATGCTCGATGTGCTCCAAAAGGGCGTCAACCTTGTGCTGCTGGAATCCGTTTGCCGTCCAGATTGGGGCAGGGGTGTCCTGATAAAAATAGGACAAATAGGGCTTGGCGGATAACACGCTGTCATTCATGAACTCCTCCATCTTCTGCTGAAAGAATTCTTGATAATGATTGTTGTTGAACGCACTGTAATACTTGAACCAGTTGGGCTTCGGTTCCACTCTTCCGCGCAATTTGGAACAGCTGCTCAGGCATAATATTCCAATACAGAGTAGGATTACTTTCCTCATGATAAGAAGTTTGTCATGATTGATTATGACCTTTTTTCGGGCAAACATATTATTTACTACGCTTTAAGGTTATCTTTTTTGTGCTGGAGGCGCCGTTTTTCAACAAACAGGAAGCTGTAACGGTGTGCTTTGGGGCGTTTTTGCGCCACAAGACCTGAATCTCGCCGGGCGTTGATTCTGTGATGAAACCGCCTTCCACTTTCCAGGAGGTTTGGGCAATGTTGGAATTCGACAGGGTGAATCGGGTAGGGTTCTTTTTGTCATATCCGACAGAGCAGTTCCCGCATAGGATGTCCAGGAAAAAATTCTGGATTTTGTTTTGGATAAAATAATAATTGTGGTTTAAATGGCCGTCCGCATCTTCGTAGGGGGAGTGCCCCATGCCTTCTATCGGGAAAAACTGGTTGTGGATGTGCAGTTCGTTCATGCGCTCATGTATGGCTTTGGATCCGTACATCTTGTCAAAGAGTCTTTCGCCAATATTGCTTTTGAGTGAGGAAAAGGGGTATCCTTCGTCGTAAGGTACGATATGGTCTTCAGTGCCATGGAACGAGATGATGGGGATGCGTTTGTTCTTAAGCACATCAAGATCGTACAGGGCGCCCCACATGTTGGCGATGGCTTTGACTTTGAATTTGTTTTTCAGCGAGTTGCCGGAGTCTTCCAGTCGTCCGCATTTTTGTGTCAGGTTGTGCTCTTGCACGAATGCGGGGCAAGTGGCGTTGGTTGTCAGGGCGACATTGAGGGCGGTGATGGCTCCGGCGCTCGTGCCGGCCACGAAGATGGCGTTGGTGTCAATGCCGTATTCTTTCGCATTTGCCACCAGATACCGAAGGGCCGCATGCGCGTCCTGAATGGCCATGTATCCGCAACGCTGTATGGATGCTCTCGAGATCTGGAACCCCAACCGGTAGTTGATGGAGGCGGTGACATATCCCGTTTCGGCAAAATGCTTGCACCATTCCGACATGGTGGTGGCCCCCTTGTCGCCGAAATAGAAGGCGCCGCCGTGCAGGAACACTATCAAGGGATGCCTGTCAAGTGTGTCATCTTCAGGCATATACACATCCATCGTCAGATCCAGGTTCCGGCGTGAGGCGGTTTTGCCGAGCGTGCTGGTCAGCATTTTCAAGTACTTGGTGTCGTTCATCGGATAGGAACACCAGTACCCTTTGGCGGTTCCATACACCACATCGGGCTTCACCTGCGCCTGGAAGATGGACTCCTTAAAGCGCTTTGTCGCAAAATCCTGGTACTTCGGCTCGTAATACCGTTCGAAGAAAAAGGAGCGTGTCAACAGCCCCGCAGGATCGGTGGAAAATTCCCCAAAAAAGGACGAAGTGTCTATGGTGACGGAGAAACGGATGCTCTTTTCTTCCCCGTTCGCCTTGAAATAGTACTTTTTGTCGCGGTACGAAATGGTGAAGGGCACTGCCTCCAGCCAGACGGAACCGTCCACCGGATAGTAGTGCCCTGAAATGGTCTGCTGGTCAGCAGCGTTGACCTTGAAATAAAAACAACTGTCCTCCAGTAATCCATAATAGTAGTATGCCGTGTCAATCTTCCCGATGTCAAAGGACTCGCTCTCGGTAATAGTGATGGCTTCTTTGGAGTGCTTGCGCTCTTTGATTTTCTCGCTGGCGGCGTCTTGGTTGCGCTTGCAGGCGGAGAACAGGAGCACGACTCCCCAAAGGATAAGGATTATATGCCGGGCAGAAGATTTTCGCATGATTATTGCTGATCAGCGCTTACACTCAGTAATTCGATGTCGAAAACCAGCGGGCTGAACGGTGGGATGCCGTAGTTGCCTCTCTCACCGTATGCATAATCGGACGGGATGAGCACGGTGGCTTTATCGCCGACATGCATTTTGGAAACGGCCACTTCCCAGCCGGGGATCACTTGGCGTGCGCCCAGCGTGAAGGTGAAAGGTTCGCCGCGGTCCACGGAACTGTCGAACTTCTTGCCATCCAGGAATTTGCCAGTGTAGTGCACGGTCACATCCTGCATGGGTTCCGGTTGTGCTCCGGTGCCTTTCTTGGTGGTTATGATATAGATACCTTCGGGGGTGGGTTGCACTTTGATTTTGTTCTTGTCTATGTAGGCGCGGATGCTGTCTGCCTCAGCGGCTTGCTTTTCCTTCAGCATATTCTCATATTCGGCGCGCATTTGCTGGAACTGGGCGGCAGGCATTTGGCCGTACAGTTTCACGTCAAAGTACAGCGGGGCATCGCCGAACGGATAGATGGTATCTTGCATGAAGTGCTTGAAGAACTCCTTGCCGTCCAAGATGAAAGAGGCGGAGTCGCCCACATGCATCATGCGCAAAGCGGCGTATATGTCGCCTTCGTACAGAGAGTCCATCAGCATTTCGTTGGGGCTCATGGGGATGAGCACGGAGTCGCCGGCGCGCAGCGAGAACAACATGCCTACCAGGTCGCCGGTCTTCGGCATGACGGCGGTGTCGTGGATATCACCGAAGAACTGGTAATAGATGCCGGTGGCACGGTCCTTCTTGTATCCTTTATATTTGCCGCATTTGCCGGAAACAAGGCAGAAAACGAGTGCGGCGATAGCCAAAATGCCAAGCACTGCAGCTATGATAATCCACAGGTTCTTTCTCGACTTTGGTGCCATAGGCGTCTCGAAGTCGTCGCCGTCAGTGGGCGTTTCCTCCTTGGCAGCCGTTTCTTCCGCTATGGTTTCGTTCACTTCTTCTTTGATTTCATCACGAATCTCGTTCGCGGTGATGTTCTCTTCTTGTTCAAATTTTTCTTCGTTAAAATCTTCCATAAAAATTAAAGGTTATAATGTTAATAATTCAAAATTCAAAGTTCATAGTCATAGTCATCGTTCAAAGTTCATAGTCATAGTCATCGTTCAAAGTTCATCGTTCCTCACACGTCACCATCATCGCAATCGGCACTCTGCCGTTGATCTTGTTGCCGTCACCGCTCACGCCGTATGCCATGTAGGAGGGGATGACCAGGCGGGCTTTTGCTCCGGGGCGCAGGAATGCGGCGGCTTCGTGCAGGGCTTCAATCTCGTCCGAACGCCCGACCTTGAAACGCTTCACCCCATCATGTTCGGAGTCATAGACCATCTCACCGCTCAGCAGGAAAGTGTTGTATTCCAGCGTGATATCATCGCCTTCTTGGAAAGTCTCGCCATGTCCGGGCGTTAGAATCTGGTAGTACATGCCGGTGCCGGTGCGCTGCATGTCCCAACCGTAGCGCTTGATGAATAGTGACATCTCCTCATCCTCCCAATGCAAAATCTTCTTGTTACCTTCAATATACGGGGCCTCCTTGTCTTCGGCGGGCTGCTGATTGGAGTTGATGACGGTTCCGGTGCTCCTGTCATGGCAACCGCATAACAGAGCGGTGACAATCAGAAAACCCATGGAAATGATGATATGGCGAAGTCTCCAGGTCACGTTTTATTTGCGTTTTGAAGTCGTTTTTTTGGCCAGTTGGTACTCTTTTTTCACCGATTCCTCGAAGTAGCGTAGGGCGCTTTCGATGTCGCCGTCGTAAAAGGCGCCGGCGGCGTTGTGGTGGCCGCCCCCGTTGAAGTACTTGCGGGCGAAGATGTTGACATCCACATCGCCCTTGGAGCGGAAGGAAACCCGTATCCGGTTCTCCCGTTCCGTGAAAAACGCGGTGAACCGCACCTCTTTGATGGAGAGTCCGTAGTTGACGAATCCTTCGGTGTCGCCGATTTGGAAATGGTTGTCCAGCAGGTCCTGTTTGGTGAGGTACATGTGCGAGGCGCCATATTCGGGCAGTACGGTGAGCCGTTGCGACAGGGCGAGTCCCAACAATTTCATGCGGCTCTCCGTATAGTTGTCATACACTTTCCGGTGAATGGCTTCCCCGTTGATGCCGGAGGCGATGAGCTTGCGGAGCACATTGTAGGTGCTCGGGCAGTCGCACGCGTAGGTCACCGAGCCCGTGTCGGTGATGATGCCCACATAGAGCGCTTCCGCGATCGGGCGCGTGAACTTGCGCTTGGGCGTGAGGTAGCGGTACAGGAAATTGTACACCAACTCGCTGGCGGAACTGGTCTTGTGTGTGGAGTACATCACATCGCATTGGATGTCGGGCTGCACATGGTGGTCGATGAGCACCTTGAAACCCTTGAACTTGGCGATGCCGTTCTGGAGGTCCTGCCCCGCGCGGTGCGGCGCATTCATGTCAACGACAAACAGCATGTCCGCCTCCTTGATGACTTTGCGCGCCTTGGTGAGGTTCTCCTGCGCCACGATGATCTCGTCGCTGCCCTCCATCCAGTGCAGGAAGTCAGGGAATGCGTTGGGCGAGACGGCCGACACATCGTATCCGTCATCTTTAAAGTAATGATACAAAGCCAATGCGCTTCCTACAGCGTCGCCGTCCGGGTTGAAATGGAACACGATGGCGATCTTTTTCGCATGCTGTAAAGCGTCTTTGACTTTTTGGATGTCTTGCTTTTTCAATTCATGTAAAATTTAGCCTGCAAAAATACAAAAATGTATTTAAGTATTACAATATTATGTAAAGAAAAATAAATGTGTTTTTTTAAGCAAAAAGTGTATCTTTGCAGGTTTTTAAAAAATATGGATAAAAGCATCTCCGTATGAAGAAAATATACCTACTCGTTATATCTATCTTTTTGACATACAGCTTATTCTCGCAGAATGTTGTCACAATTGACCAGTGTCAGCAATGGGCGGTCGCGCAAACATCCGCCAATGTCCAGAAAGAACTGAATGAGCAGATTCTGCAGACAAGTCTCCATAACGCATCATCCCATCTCTATCCCAAACTTTCCATCGGCGGTCGATTCTCTTACCAGTCGGCAGATGCCCCGATGATGGATGCAAAACAAGAACTTTTCCTTCCCCCGTTTGATGAGCAACCGTCACTGTCCAACATGCAATATCACATTGGATTGGATTTGGAACAGGTCCTGTTTGAAGGTGCTAAGATGTTTTACGGTCGCCAGTACGCCCGCCTGCAGAATGATGCTGAGATTTATAAGATCGACTTGTCCATTAACGAGATAAAATCCAATGTCATCTCCCTGTACCTGAACCTTTTGATTGTGGAGAAACAGATGGAGATCATTGAAAATGTGCAAAGCACCTTCGACGACCAGATCAACCAACTCAAAGTGCTGCTCAAAGAGGGCGTGATTCCACAGAACACCCTCTCGCAGTTGGAATTGGAAGCGTTGAAAATGCAACAGAACCATAATGAACTCGTTTCCCGTCGGGAGTCCATCATCTCCTCCTTGTCCATTTTGACGGGCCATGACTTGAGTCATGCGGAGTTTGAGGTTCCGACAGTGCGCGAAACCAGCGCGGCTGAACCGTCACAGCGGTTGGAATTCGCCATCTTTGAGAATCAGTCCAAACAGATGGACTTTCAACGTAAATTGCATCTGTCCAACAGTCTTCCGAAACTGTCATTGTTTGCCACTGGCGGTTACGGTCGTCCCGACTACCAGTTCTACTTCAACCGTCCCGACTGGTACTACATGGCTGGCGTGAACTTGCGCATTCCCCTGATCGACTGGGCAAGAACCACAGGTGTGGGTAAAGTGATTGATATCCAGAAAAGTATATTGAAAAGTCAGGAGGAGGATTTCAAGAAATCCAATCAGATTGCCATCCAGGACAAACTGAATGAAATCAACCGGATTGAGAAATTGTTGGTGCTCGACAAGGCCATTACGGAGAAATACCGCTCGCTTACACGCACCTATTCCAGCCAACTGGTCAACGGTACCATTACGGCTAACGATTATATCCGCCAGCACAACGAGGAGATGCAGTCGCTGATGAATCAGGAGTTGCATAATATCCAATTGTTGAAGGCCAAGTATGAACTGCTGGCGTTGAAAGGACAGCTGTAGATTAGAGAGTAAAGAGTAAAAGAGTAAGAGATAGTATTTTAAAAGTTATTATAAATGAACAGATTATTAAATGTTTCCGGTTCGCCGCATGTCCACAGTGATGATTCTGTGCAGAAGATCATGTGGTCGGTGGTGATTGCGTTAATGCCGGCGTTTGTGGTGTCCATTTTCTATTTCGGACTGCCGGTGATTATTCTAACTTTGGTGTCTGTTGGATGTTGTGTGCTGTTCGAGTACCTCATCCAGCGTTTCATCATGAAGGTGAAACCCACCATCAGTGACGGTTCCGCCGTGGTGACGGGTGTGCTGCTGGCTTTCAATGTGCCCGCCAACCTGCCCATTTGGATGATGGTGATCGGCGCTATCGTGGCCATTGGCATCGCCAAGATGCCGTTCGGCGGTTTGGGGCACAACCCCTTCAACCCCGCACTGGTGGCCCGCGTGTTCCTGCTCATCGCTTTCCCGGTGGCCATGACCTCCTGGCCGGTGCCTACGCCCATTTGGGGCTTCGCCGATGCCGTTACAGGTCCCACACCGCTCGGAATCTTGAAAGAGGGCGCTAACGCGGAGATGCCTACCTATGTGAACATGCTGGTTGGACAAATGGGCGGCAGTTTCGGCGAGGTTTCCGCCATCGCCCTGCTCATCGGCGCCATCTTCCTGCTGATCCGCAGAGTGATTACTTGGCACATTCCGGTGTCCTTTATCCTGACAGTGTTTGTCTTCGCCGGTATCTTCTGGCTGATTGATCCTACCCAATACGCCAATCCGTTCTTCCATGTGCTCGCAGGTGGTCTTATCCTCGGCGCTTGCTTCATGGCCACGGATATGGTGACCTCCCCGGTGACCCCGTGGGGTATGATCGTGTTCGGTTGCGGCTGTGGTCTGCTCACCATCATCATCCGTATGTTCGGCGCCTATCCGGAGGGCGTTTCATTCTCCATCCTGATTATGAATGCGCTCGTGCCGCTTATTAACCGAGCTTTCAAGCCCAAAACATACGCTAAATAACCCTAAAACAAGACGACTATGGCACAGAAAAAAGAAGCTTCATTGATAAAACTGGTGGTCGTGCTGACCGCCATCGCCCTGGTGGCGGGGTTGGCCCTCACGGGCGTTTATGCCCTCACCAAAGGGCCGATTGAATTGTCACAGAAAGAGAAGAAAGACAAAGCCCTCCATGATGTGCTGCCCGGTTTCTCCGGCAATATTGCCGACACGGTGATCAGCATCGATGGCGAGGATGTTACGGTGCATAAGGCCATCAACGCGGACGGTTCCCTCTTTGGCGTAGGCGTTGAGACCTTTACGAAAAAGGCCTTCGCTGGCCGCTTCGACCTGATGGTCGGTTTTGATGACGATGGCGTAATCCTCAATACAGAAGTGATCAAAGCGGGCGAAACCCCTGGTTTGGGTGACAAGATCAACAAGAGTAAAAGCGATTTCGCCAAACAATTCAATGGACAGGATCCTGCTGAGTACAAACTGCAAGTCTCCAAAGACGGTGGCGATGTGGATGCAATTACCGCTGCAACCATCTCGTCCAGAGCGTATTGCGATGCTGTTCAGCGAGCTTATAATGTGTTTAAGATAGTAAAGGAGGCCCATCATGAGTAAAGTAAAGATTTTAACCAAAGGTTTCTTCAAAGAAAACCCGAGTCTTATCTTGGTGCTCGGCATGTGTCCTACACTGGCCGTCACCACTTCTGTGAACAACGCTATTGGTATGGGTGCCGCCACCACATTTGTGCTGCTCATGTCCAATCTCATCATCTCCCTGCTCAAGAATGTGATTCCCGACAAGGTGCGTATTCCCTGTTTTATCGTGATTATCGCCACATTTGTGAGTATCGTGGACCTGATCATCCAAGGTTTTGTGCCCGCCCTTTCCGAAAGTCTCGGCGTGTTCATACCCTTGATTGTGGTGAACTGTATCGTTCTCGGCCGTGCTGAGGCGTTTGCCAGCAAGAATGGCGTTATAGACTCTATTCTCGATGGTCTGGGAATGGGTATCGGTTTCACCATTTCGCTGATTCTGGTGGCCGCTGTCCGCGAAATTCTCGGTGCCGGTTCGTTCATGGGATTCCAGTTCATCCCGTCGGATTACAATATCTTGATCTTTGTGCTGGCTCCCGGCGCCTTCCTCGTGCTCGGTTTCATCATGGCCCTGATGCGCCATATCATCAACCGCGTCACGGAAAAGCGCAAAAATAAAATGTGTGCCGCAAAATAATCAGTAAAGGCACACGGCCATAAGTAAAGACACACGGCCGTGCGTCTCTTCAAAAAATAAACTTGTAAAAAACTGAAATTATGGAATATATATTAATGATTATCGGAGCTGTACTGGTCAACAACATCATTTTGGTGCAGTTCCTTGGAATTTGTCCGTTTTTGGGCGTTTCCAGCAAGGTGAACACAGCCTTGGGTATGGGCGCTGCCGTTACCTTCGTCATGGCACTCGCCACCCTGGTGACTTCCGCATTGCAAAAATATGTTCTGGTTCCGCTGAATATCACATTCCTGCAGACCATCGTTTTCATTCTGGTGATTGCCTCCCTGGTGCAGATGGTTGAGATTATGCTCAAGAAGATGAGTCCGTCGCTGTACAAGGCCCTCGGTGTCTATTTGCCGCTGATCACCACAAACTGCGCTGTGTTGGGTATTGCCATTAAGGTTACCGAACAGCCGCTGATCGCCGCTCACGGATTCTCCATCATCGACAGCACCATTTATTCGGTGGCTATCGCTATCGGTTTCACGCTGGCAATCGTCATCTTCGCCGGTCTCCGCGAGCAGATGGAACTGGTGGACATTCCCAAAGGCATGAAAGGCGTGCCGATCGCCCTCATTACTGCCGGCATCCTGGCCATGGCCTTCATGGGATTCCAGAACTTGGTGTAAGAGCCAGAAACGATTGGAATTTGAAAAATTAACGATGAGAAATTCTCTCATCGTTTTTTTGTTATTGGGGGTTAGACAAGTTTCACGGAAGCAAGTTCCCTCCCGATTTTGTGGATAGCGGCTTGTATTTTGGACACCTGTTTTTCTGACACATATTGTCCTTTTTTGTACTGCCGCATTAGCGACGGGTTTATTCCGGCGTATTCGGCAAGTTTACTCATGTTGAAAAATTTGTAATGACTTAGGAACGAAGGCATATCATATTTGTACACAAATTGTATGTCTTTCAGGTTGTCGGGATCCGAAATGCCGTCTTCTTCAAAGAAATGGATCATTTCTTTCAAAGAATTTTCAAAATCCATTTTGGCCTCGGCCACCGTGCTCCCTTCCCCAATAATGGTGGATTGGGTGTCGGAGGTGAAAACGGTGAATGAGCCATCTTTCCCTAATTCTATTAATGCCGTACTTTTCATGCTGTTTATATGTTGGGATTTTCTTTTTTTGTTGTTAACATTAGAAGCCTATCTGTTTTTTCAATTTGTAGAACAATCTTGTTTTCACTTCTTGTGAGTCATGCCGTTCTATTTCCAAAGAACCTTTTTTTTCAGGGTGTAGGTATATATCGTGTCTGCTTCCGCTACGCCATAAATACCAGCCGTGTTTTTCAGCGATTCTTCTTAACTCGCTCCATTTCATAATATTTTGTTTTTTTGATTGCGCGGCAAATATATAACTTTTTTGTTATATATTATGGCATTAAAAATTTTTCGGCTAACAAATTTATGAATTTTAAAAGAATTACACCAAAATCAAAGGAATGACAGGCCTGAACTTGATTGTGGTCAGAGCAATCATCTCTCAAACATTTTCTCCTCGAAATTGATCAGATACACATTTTGCGTGCTTCGGGTAACGGCGGTGTAGAGCCAGCGCAGATACTCCTTGTCAAGATTTTCTTCTGTCAGATACCCTTGGTCGATGAGCACATGCTTCCATTGGCCGCCCTGTGTTTTGTGGCATGTGAGCGAGTAGGCGAACTTCACCTGCACGGCGTTAAGGTACGGGCTGTTCTTGATTCTCAAAAATCGGGCCCTCTTGTTTGTGATGTCCGCGAAATCCTCCTCAATGGCACGGTACAGTCGCAGGTTGTCCTCGTAGGTCAGCGACGGACCTTCCACCTCCAGACTTTCCAAGATAATCTTGATGTCAATGTCCGGATAATTCGGGTAATCGCACAGGCGCACGGTCACATCGGCGAAGTTGAAACCGTAAATTTCCTGCTGCTTGTGGATGGCCATCACCTCCATGATGTCGCCATTGGCGATGAATCCCACTTCGGAGGTTTCGTCCAGCCAGAAATAGTTGTTCTTCACCGCCATCAGGTAGTCGCCTGTGGTGATGCGGTTCTCACGGAAGAGGATGCGGCTTCGGATTTCGTTGTTAAAGATATACGCCCGTTTGTTGGAGCGGGTGACGGCCACGATTTCGTCGCAGTCGTTTTGGTTGTACAGGTTGTTGAGCAGATCCTCCAACTCGCCGCCGGGCACACGCGTGAAGTCGTCGAAGGGTTGCTTGCTGAAGAAGGGAAAGGAGATGTCGTTTTGGTTTAACTTGTCTCGTAAAAGCGTAGCGTTGAACAAGATGCCGGAGTCAAGCGTCTGTCGAACCACATGGGTGAGTCGGCTGCCCCGGATGTTCACTTGGTAGGCATGACGCAGGTACTCGGCGTTCAGTGCGGGACTCTCGGTGGCGTGCACCGGAGGCAGCTGCGCGTCGTCACCAATGAACAACATGCGGTTGTGCGGAGCCGAAAAGACATACTCCATCAGGTCGTCCAGCAAACTGCTCATGCCCGGAAACTCACCCGGCGCGGACTCGGCGGAAATCATGGAGGCCTCGTCCACGATGAACAAAGTGTGGCTGTATTTGTTCTCTTTGCGGAAAAACTGCCGAATGCCATTGCGCACGCCCAACCGGTATATCCATTTGTGGATAGTGTATGCCTTGCGGCCCGCGTATTGCGAGATGACCTTGGCCGCGCGGCCCGTGGGCGCCAATATCACCGTGTTCACCCCAACATCCTCCAACGCTCTGATCAGCGCGCTCACCAAACTGGTCTTGCCCGTGCCCGCATAACCCTGTAGGATGAACAGGAAGTTCTCGCCCTTCTCGTAAATGAACGACGACAACGCCTGCATCGCATCGCGCTGGCTGTCCGTCGGCTCGAATCCGAAATGCGTTTGGAGTTTCTTATGGAATTGGGCTTGGGTCATGAAAAATGAAAAAGGAATTGGTCTCTAATCTTACATCTTAAGTCTCACGTCTTAAGTCTCACGTCTTAAGTCTCACATCTCACATCTTACATCTCACATCTCACATCTCACGTCTCACATAAACACCACCTCCTTAAACCCGCACACAAACCGTTCCCCGTTTCTGTCGTGCAGCACCAATCTTCCGTATTCGTCAAGGTCGGTGATGCGCGCTTCGGTGTGGTGGTCGTGGATTAGGTAAGGATGATATTCGTTGAATTGGTATAAGTTGCTGATATACTGTTTTTTCAAATTCTCTTCATGCGACAAGTCGCATTCGGGAAAATGGTCGTACAAGGTCTGCCAATACGCTTCCAGCAATTCGTTCACATCGTGTTCGCATCCTGTTTCCAAGAGCAATGAAGTGGGGTGGGGGATGTCATCCGGAAAGTGGTCCTGGTTGATGTTGATGCCGATGCCGGCGATGGTGTGTTGGAGGCGGTCGCCACTGACCGTGTGCTCGATGAGGATGCCGGCAATCTTTTTCCCGTCAACATATATGTCGTTCGGCCATTTGATGAGGGCCTTTGGGAGAAACTTTTGGATGAAAGCAAGTGTGTTCAGAGCGAAATATTGGTTGAAAAGGAATTGTCTTGATGCGGGGAGGTTGGGCTTGAAGTAAAAACTGACCAGAATGTTCCGTCCCCTGTCGCTGAACCATGAGTTGGAACCCATCCCACGCCCTTCGGATTGAAAATCGGTGTGTAATGCAAAAAAAGGAGGGACAGGATTCCCATTTTCCGAGGAATCATGGATCATCTCAGATAATAACTTGTTGGTAGATGGAGTGTTAGCGATAAATTGTAGCAACCTGTTTTTCATACCGCAAAAATAGTTATCTTTGCACACAAATTTTATAAAATGATGAAGAAAATTAAAATATTTGCTGTTGCTCTGCTTTCCATACTGGTTTTGGGCTCTTGTAGTGATGAATCCGGACAATATGCCGAACCGCTCTATACAAACAGTCAGAAATCAAACGCTATTTTGATTTGCCTGAAATCGTCATTGGACACTTCCATTGTCCGGTTGTGTAATGCGGATGGTTTTTCAAGTTACAAGGATGAATTGTATAAGCTTGATTATAAGAACATTCAACCCATGATGGACACGCTGGCCGCGCATAATCTCGGATATCTCAACGACTCGCTTATCCGTCATTCCAACCGCTTGGCTGAATCTTGCGGTTCTGTGGTGAAGACCACTTTCGGCAGCGCCATCGACAATTTGGTGGTGTATGATTTGGACAAACTGATAAAAGGAAACTCATCTGCTATTACGGATTATTTCGCTTCGATGCAGTCGGGCACACTCCGTGAAGGGTTAAGCAGTCAGGTGGCTATCCGTATGGGGCTTTTCAAGGTGAGTGAGACCTGGGAGGCGATGCAGGCTCAGTATTATGACATTGTGCGCAAACCTTATTCGTTTGATGTTCAAGGTTATATTATCGAAAAAATCGTGAATGGCATTGTGGAGGAAATGCGCTGTGAGGAGTATCTGATCCGCACCGATTCCACGCACCGTGTCGCCGCTGTTGAGATGTTAGCGCAATAATTTTAAGAAAATCAAAAAAATACACGAATATGAGACCAGATAAATTATTTAATGGCAAAACATTAGCGATTCTTTCAGGTGGTGGCGACACCCCTGCTATCAACTCCAGTATCGAATGCGTTCGCAACAGGGCTTCCATGCTCGGTTTCAAGGTTTATGGTATTCTTCGCGGATGGAAGGGCCTCCTTGGCGATGGTGATATTGTGGATTTGACCAATATCCCGTACAACGGTATTTACGGTGGCACGGCGCTGCTGTCCTCCCGTACCAACCCCTTCCCTAGCAAGAAGAATCCGGAGGACCGCTCCCAGCAGATCCTGCGTAACATTGAACGCTATAAGATTGATGTTTTGGTAACCATCGGCGGTGACGACACCAATGGCGCCGCCAAGAAGATGTACGAGAAATACGGTATTCCTGTCATCGGTTTCCCGAAGACGATTGACAATGACTTGAGAACGCACACTTGGCATCACTATCAGGGACAGCAGCACGAAACGGTGTTGTGCCCGGGTTTTGCCTCCGGAGCCATGGCCGTGAAGAAACTGACCAGCAAGTTGCACACCACGAACGAGTCACACCAGCGCATCATGGTGCTGGAGGTGATGGGCCGTGACGCAGGTTGGCTTACAGGTTCCGCCACCTTTGGTGGTGCCCAGATGGCCCTTGTTCCGGAAGTGGAGATGACGAAGGAACGCAAAGAGTTCTTCTTCGAGTCTGTGAAGGAGAACTACATGCGCTCGCCCAAACACAGTCTGATTATCGCCGTCTCGGAAGGCGTTCGCTGGTGGGACGATGAGAAACAGGAACTCGGCATGGTGTATGCATCCTCCGACTTGGACGAATATGGTCACCCCCGTTTTGGTGGCGTGAGCGGTGTCATCGCTTCCGAAATCAACAAAAAACTCGGCATTGAAGCCCGTGGTCAGATTTCCGGTTACATTCCGCGTTCCGGCAAGTGCTACGAGTATGACCGCCGATTGACCTCCACTTTGGCCGACAAGGTGGTCGATTTGCTGCTGCGCGAGGACTATGGCAAGATGGCCGTCATGCGCGATATCGTGCCCTACGAGGAACTGGAAGAGTTCCACGCCGCTGAAATCGAGATGGGCAATGTGGGCAACTTCCCGCTGCCTGCCGCTTACTACGATCCGAACAAGTTCATGTTCACGGATCAATATACCGATTTCCTGACCAACATCATCGGTGCTCCGTACCGCATGGAGTTTGACCAGCATTTTCCGATTGTAATTCCCGAATAATCGAGGAATTGGTTTGGGGCGCAAGGCACAAGGTAAAAGGTTCATAGTTCATAGTCAAAGTTCATAGCCAAACATGTCAGAGTTTATCATAGAAGGCGGTCATAAGTTGCATGGCGAAATCATCCCGCAGGGCGCGAAAAACGAGGCCTTGCAGGTGCTGTCGGCCGTGCTGCTCACTGACGAGCCCGTGACGATTTCCAATTTGCCGGACATCCGTGACACCCAGCGATACAAGGACATTCTTTCGCTGATGGGGGTGAAAATCACCAAACTCAGCAAGGATACATTCACTTTCCAGGCTGATGATGTGAATCTGGATGTGCTGACAACCGCCGAATTCGCCAAACTGTCAACTTCCATCCGGGCCTCCATTATGGTTTTGGGGCCGCTGTTGGGGCGCTTTGGCAGGGCTTATACCGGCCGTCCCGGCGGTGACCAGATTGGCCGCCGCCCGCTGACCACCCACTTCGAGGGTTTCGAGCAGTTGGGTGCGGATATCCATCTTTCGGAGGATGGCAACTTCTTCCAACTGGAGGCCAAACACTTGAAAGGCAAGTATATGCTGCTCAATGAGGCCTCTGTTACCGGTACGGCCAACATCGTGATGGCTGCTGTGTTGGCGGAAGGGAAGACCACGATTTTCAACGCGGCCTGCGAACCCTATCTGTATCAACTGTGCACCATGCTGAACAACATGGGCGCTAAAATTACGGGTATCGGCTCCAACTTGCTGACGATTGAAGGTGTGGAGAAACTGCATGGCTGTGAGCATCGCATTTTGCCCGACATGATTGAAATCGGCAGCTTTATCGGCATGGCCGCCCTTACGCAGTCGGCGCTGACCATCAAGGACTGCGCCTGCGAGCACCTGGGCATTATCCCGTACACATTCAAGAAGTTGGGCATTGATTTTGAACAGAAAGGGGATGACATTGTGATTCACGAGCAGGATTGCTATGAGGTGGAAACCAACATGGACGGTTCCATCCTCACCATTGCAGACGCTCCGTGGCCCGGTTTCACCCCCGACTTGATCAGTATTGCTCTGGTGACCGCCATTCAGGCGCGAGGCAGCGTGCTCATCCATCAGAAGATGTTCGAGAGCCGCTTGTTCTTCGTTGACAACCTGCAGTCGATGGGCGCGCAGATTACGCTTTGTGACCCGCACCGCGCGATTGTCATCGGACTGGAGCGCCGCAAGCCGCTGCGTGCCACCACGATGTATTCGCCCGATATCCGTGCCGGTGTGTCTTTGCTCATCGCTGCCCTGTCGGCCAACGGCACCAGCGTCATCCAGAATGTGGAGCAGATTGACCGCGGCTACCAATATATCGTCGAGCGCCTCAACGCGTTGGGCGCCGCCATTGAACGCCGATCATAATTCACGAATTACTCCACGAATTACGCGAATTTACACGAATCTTATAGTTGTTTATTATATCGTTCACTCCATTACCCCCCTTTACCCTTTTCACCTCCTTCACCCATTCATCCAATATGCGAATCACCGGCATCATAACCACCCTTAATGAAGAGCGCAACATCACGGCGTGCGTGCAATCGCTGCTGCGCGTGTGCGATGAGGTGGTGGTGACCGACTCGTTCAGCAAGGATAGCACTGTGGAACTGGCAAAAGCAGCCGGAGCCAAAGTGTATCAGCACGAATACATTGGTGACGGATTGCAGAAAAACCTGGCCCTGCCGTACTGCTCTAACAATTGGGTGATCAGCATTGACGCGGATGAGCGGTTGTCGGACGAGCTGGTGGACATGCTCCAGCACATCGATTTGGAACACACACCCTACGACGGCTATGCCGTGCGCCGGCGCAACTATATCGGCGAGCGATGGGTAAAGTGCTGCCGCTGGTATCCCGACTATCTGGTGCGTATATTCCGGAAAGACCGGTTGCAATTTGCTGGTTTGAAGCAACATGCCTTCGTGCCGGAACAGAATACCTGCCGGTTGAAAGCCGATTTGATCCACTACCGCTATCATAATTATGATGAGTTGTTTGCCAAACCGGAGCGGAATTACAGCACCCGAGGTGCGAAAATTCTGTATCTGAATGGGAAGAAAGCGAAGGCCCTGTCGCCATTTTTGCATGGCTTTTCGGCTTTTTTTGTCAATTATTTCCTGCGCGGCGGTGTTTTTGGCGGATTGGACGGATATGTGCTGTCGAAAGCCATCGCCCACAACAGTTTCCTGAAATACGCCAAACTGCGTGAATATCACAAGGACGCTTCTGTTCGCGATAGGGAAGACTGGACAAGCGTGTGGTAAGGGAAATTCATTATTCAAAATTCATTTTTTACTCGAAACTTTGAACCTATAAACCCAAACAATATGAAAAAACAACTTTTTACCCTTGTTATTATCCTGTCCGCCTTGGTTGCTGTGGCACAGACTGATGTTCCCAATGGCGGATTTGAAAGTTGGACTGGCGGCAAACCCGACAATTGGACCACCAGTATCAATGGAAATGTGATTGTCACAATACCCGTTATGGGTGACTTTCCCTATCCGTTGAGTGCGAATTTCGGTTCGCAGGTTCCGGTTCCGCATTCAGGCAATTATGCGCTGAAGTTGCAGGCGTCTTCTTTGGGCATTCCGTCCACCGATTACAACATCACAATCCCCGGTGTCGCGCAATTGGGTGCGGCTGGCGAGTTCAACATCCCGTTGAGCACCATCACCGACCTGATGAATGGGGGACTTGATAGCATAAACATGGACAATATTGGGGATTTGGCCACTTTCTTGAATCTCCTGGCTTCCGGAATGCCTTGCGAAACCACGCCATATTCCTTGAGTATGTGGGTGAAATATTTGCCGCAGGGTATGGATACAATGCGCGTGATTGCGTTTACCAAACAGAATGGAGTTCCTGTTTCATACGCGCAAATGGAAACGGATCAGACTCTCCCCGAATACACGCAAGTCTTCATATCGTTCGACAGTCCGCAAACGGCATGCGATTCCATCTGCATCATCATTCTCGCAGGTGGTATGAGCACCGACCTGAACACGGAACTCTATGTGGATGACATACAAGTTGATTTTGGTGTGGGAATATCCGAAAATGAGCCGATTAAGGTGAATGTCTATCCGAACCCCGCTACGGATATGTTTTGCATCGCTCCCTCTACCAACGATCGTTACCAGTATAAGCTGATGGATTTGACAGGCCGTTATATTGCACAAGGACAGAATGTTACGGGTACGGTTCAAGTGGATGTGCACCATTTGGCCCCTGGGGTGTATATGCTTTTCCTGGAGCAGAACAACCGGACATTAACCCGCAAGGTGGTGGTCAGATAGAGATGAGAATCTGGCTGGCTCCGCTGCACGGGATCACGAACTATATGTTCCGCAACAGTCTATATCGCCATGTGGGTGGTATAGACTGTTGTGTTACTCCCTTTTTGCCTGTGCAGGAGACCGCGAAACTGAATATTCGCAACTGGCGCGATATCTGGCCGAAAAACAACACGGATATTCTGACAATTCCGCAGCTGATGGGCAACAAGCCCGCACATTTTGTGGACACCATGCGGATGGTGCACGATATGTATGGTTATGAGGCATTCAACTGGAACATTGGATGTCCGGTGGCGCAGGTGGTGCGCCGGCGGCGCGGGTGCGGCATCATGCCAGACGCGGATGCGGTGGAAGCGGTGGTGCGCACCGTCACCACGCAAACCCCATTCCGATTCTCCGTGAAGATGCGCCTTGGGTTGAAAGAACCCTCCGAAGGACTTGAAATATTGGAGCGTCTTAACAACTATCCCCTCGATTTCATTGTCATCCATCCCCGATTGGGTACACAAATGTATGAGGGCGAACCCGATTTGGACCAAATGGACCTGCTGTATCAGCATACACGGCACAGACTGATTTATAGCGGTGACCTGTTTTCCTTGGATGATTACTTGAAGTTGCAAAACCGCTATCCCAAAATTGACGATTGGATGCTGGGCCGTGGTTTGCTGCGCAACCCATTTCTGGCCGAAGAACTGAAAGGGTGTTTCTCAGGTGACGCAAAACAAAGATTTTCAAAATATTACCAACTGTGGACACAAGAACTGCTGGATTCTGTTAAAGAACGGAGCACCATGGCCAAACTGAAGGAGTTATGGCATTACTACGCCTGTTTCTTCAAACTTTCTCCAGAACAGCTTCAACAATTGTTACGAATAAACGATTGGGAACAATTTTTCGACCGTTCCCTGCAATTTGTTCGTTCGTAAATATTCTCCTTTCCCTTTTTTCACCCGCATGGATCCATTCCGCCGTGAACATAGAGAACGGCGGAATCCCAATCAACTGACCGTGAGGTTAGGCCAACACCTATATTATTTCCGTAGTTTTTGACTTATATGCAGTCTCCTTATTTATTTACACCGTTAACAATTTTTAACATATTTATATTATTGATAATGAGTTGTTTAAAAAATAATTTACGATTTTGCTATGATTTTTATGCTGAAAAAAATTGGATATATATAGAAAAAAATTATTTTTGCCGCTTTGAAAATTCAGTTGGAACAACCAAGTAAAATATTGCTTTACAAGAAAATACAAATTCTAATTAATGAAGATAAAAATGAAAATCAATCTCAGAAACTTATTATTGGCGTTTTTCGCCCTTATTTCCTGTCCGGCTTTTGTTGTCGCACAGGCGCAATATCCCGACACAGTCGAATTCACCACGTCAGGCTCTTGGGTGGTACCTAAAGGAGTGTTTTCAGCCACTCTTGAGGCCTGGGGTGGTGGAGGCGCTGGTGGGTATGCCAAGAATACGACCAGTTGGTTTACACGGGCTATATTACGACCAACCGGTGGCGGTGGCGGTGGCGCATACGCGCGCTCCATCATAGAGGTGACTCCTGGAAACACGATGACTGTCGAGGTGGGTGTGCAGGGCAGCACCACTGGAAACAATACGGAGAATCCCACGGTAGTGTCTGGAGGAAACAGTTATGTCCGTTATAATGATGCGGTTCAAGTGCTTGCCGAAGGCGGAAAAACGGTGGCTGGTGTACGAAACACAACCGGGGCCCAAGGTGGCAAAGCGGAGAATTGTACCTATAATGATGTCGCTTTTTCAGGTGGCAATGGTGGAGATGCATATGCAGGTGTTCTCAATACAGGAGCATATTGCGCTTCCGGCGGTGGCGGTGGTGCGGCTGGTGTGTCGGCCGATGGCAGTAACGGTGGCGATGGCGCATCCTATAACAAAGGGGATGGTGGTGCGGCTGGTGCCGGAAACCCGTCCTCCGGAAATGGCGGCGATGGTGTGGCCTCAACGATTATTAGCGGTAACTGGGGAGGTAACTCTGGCGAAGCTGGCGAAAATTACGGTGGTGGCGGCGGTGGCAGCATATCCAATGCGGCTGCCTACAAACCAGGTGCTTCCGGCGCTCCGGGATATGTGCGTATCGCCTATATAGTTACCGTTCTTGATGTGAACGACTGGCGCGACACTATTTGCTCAACATCCAACTTTAACTACACCCCTCAAGACGAGATCGACGGTATTGTGCCCGCAGGTACCCAATACACTTGGACCATAGCACAAAACACAAGCAATATAACAGGCGCAACCGACCAAACCACACCCGTGGATGCCATTACAGGCACATTGACCAACACTGCCGATATTCTGGACAGTGTGGTCTATGAGGTGACTGCCCATTACAATGAATATACCACCACATTTACGGTTTCGGTTGTCGTTTATCCTGAACAAGTGGCCGGTACGATCAGCAAAGACCAACTGGTGTGCCAGGATATGGTGATTGACCAGATTGTCAGCGATACGGATCCGTCCGGCGGCGATGCTGACCACACTGTATCATGGCAGGTTTCCCATGATAATGGCACCACCTGGAGCGATATTCCAGATGTCACGGAGGTAATCTATACCCCCACGCCCAATGTGCTCAGTTCGGTTTCCAACCTCATTCGCCGAGTTTATACCACTGGATGTGGCACCGTGTATTCCAATGAGCTTACGATGACGAACCCCAATCCGCTTAGTCCCGGCTCCATTACCGTGACAGGTGACCCCGCCGGTTCCTATTGCTCTGTGAATGTGAACGCTACACTTACAGCAAATCCCACGGCCAATTCTGAAGTCATTGATCCCGTCTTCTATTATCAATGGCAAGAGTCTTATGACCAGGGTGCCACATGGAGCGACATTAGCGGTGCTGTCAGCAAAACTTATGAGGTGGCGCTTAACCCCGTGGATGATACGGTAAGCTATCGCTATCAGGTTCGCTATGAGACTTGCGATTGGATGATATCCAACAATACCTATGACATTATCTATCTGGTGGATCCGGATTATGCGGAACAGATTGAAACGCTGCATGTTGTACTCTATTTTGGGAATACCGACACGGTGTTTTCCAACCTTCCTGCTCCTAATTTTACCCCTGCACCGATTAGTATTACTCCAAATTTTGACATGACAACGCGCCGTGGAGCAGACACTTATACCATCAACTGGAATGTGGAAGGGTTCTGCGGTTCTTATAATTACGATCAAGTGGTGGTGGTGGAATTTCCTATATGCGATGAGACCGAGGATGCGGTTGATTACGAAGGAAACCATTATCCCGTTGTGGCTGTGGGAGGTTTGTGCTGGTTGGCGAAGAACTTGCGCAGCACAAAGTACGCTGACGGTGCGGATATTCCGGTGGCAAACGCTTATTACAGCCCTGAATATCCTGACCGTGACGCCAATATGGAAAAATTCGGTCGTCTCTATTCCTGGTATTCCGCTATGAATTTGGAAGAGAACTCCACCGAAAATCCTCCGGTTGTGAATGGTCCTACAGGCGCTTATGTACAAGGCGCTTGTCCTAAAGGATGGGCAATACCCACCCAGGAGGAATATGCTCGCTTGTGGGCCGCCATCGGTGCCGCTGACAATGCGAAGTCGTCGGATGCCACCACTTGGATCCCAGGCGAGGCGGGTTTGAACCCGGGTTCCGGCTTTGACGCTTCTGGCGCAGGATATTATAACAACGACATTTACCGCTATGAGAACCTGCTCGGCCAGACCAATTTCTGGTCATGCAGTACAGGAACCATCGTGCAAAAAGGCGTATGCTGCGTCTTAACCCACAGTTGCCCCGTCATCATGATGGAAGAGAATATGAAGGGCATGGGCTTCAGCATCCGCTGCGTCCGCAAAGAATAACCATCGCAGAATAGTGAATATATAGTCAAAAATGTAGAGGTGTTGTATGATTACATCTCTACATTTTTTGTATCTTTGCCGCCTAAAATTCTATGCTATGGATATGGATAAAATCAATCAGATTTTTGATAAATTTACTAACGCTACTGTGCTGGTTATCGGTGATGTGATGATTGACTGCTACATCAGTGGCAAGGTTACCCGCATCAGTCCTGAGGCCCCGGTGCCTATTGTGAACGCGCAGAGCCGCAACTACCGTCTCGGTGGTGCCGCCAATGTGGCCCTCAACCTGAAATCACTCGGCGCAAGACCGATCCTCTGCTCCGTGATCGGCAGCGACTATAAGTCGAAAGTCCTGTATGACCTGATGGAGGAGTGTGAGCTTGACTCTCTCGGCCTGGTCCCCATCTATGGCCGCCGCACGACGGTCAAATACCGTATCATCGGTAACAATGCGCATATCGTGCGTGTGGACGACGAGCGCGACGAGCAACTCAAGGATCGCGAAAAACGCCAGTTCCTCACCACGGTGGAACAGGTTATCGACCATAATCCCATTGACGCCATCATCTTTGAGGATTACGACAAAGGACTTTTCTCCAAGGATCTGATTGAAGAAATGATCTCCTTCGCTCAGAAGAAGAACATTTTCATCGCCGTTGACCCTAAAAAGCGCAATTTCAATAATTACCAGAATGTGAACCTCTTCAAACCGAATATGAAAGAACTTTCCGCTGGTTTGAATTTGGAGGACAATGTGGCGCTCACCTTGGACAACATCAATGCGCTGGTCAAGAAATTCGCCAATGAGAAGAATATCGACAAGGTGCTGATTACGATGTCAGACAAGGGTATGGCTTTCTATGACCGACTCACCGACCAATTCTACCACCAGAACGCGTTCACCCGTCGTGTGAGCGACCCCTCTGGCGCCGGTGATACCGTGATTTCTGTCTCCACCTTGTTCCTCTGGGCAAAAGAAAGCATAGAGATGACATGCCTGGCTTCCAATTTGGCAGGCGGTCTGGTTTGTGAATATGTGGGCGTGGTGCCCATTAACACCGCCCAACTTAAAGCTGAGATACTGAAGAACCAGTCACGGGAGTCAGAATCATAATAAAATTACGATTCCGGCGTTATTCTATGTCTAATTACCAAAGAATGAATTCTTTTAAAGTTATTATCGTATCGTCGCTCCTGCTTCTGATGGCGGTAGGCGCCTCGGCACAGTCGAGGATATTCGGAACCCCGAATCTGATACATTACGATAGTAAGATATACCACTTCGGTTTCTCGCTCAGTGGCGGATCCTATAACTACATCATCTCCACCAATCCCGATTTCACCACGATGGATGGTTGCGACTCATTGCGCGTGGCGAACCCAAGAGGCGGAAAATCGTTCGGTTTCGGCATTGTGTCCGATATCCGAATGGGCAAATATTTCGATTTGCGCTTTATCCCGAGTTTCTCATTTCCCGACTGCCAGGTTCAGTATTTCTGCAATACGGATGTTCCCAATATAAGCTACGCCAACGGCGGCGCCAACGGCATTGTGTTCCTGGACCTGCCTCTGTTGGTGAAGTTCAAGTCCACCCGTATGATGAACAATGTCCGGGCATATGTGGTCGCCGGTGCGCAATACAGTTTCAACCTGGTCTATAGCAAGGCGAAAGACATTGCCAATATGTCCGCCCATGAGGTGCTTCTGGTGAATGCGCATGACGTGATGGCGCAGGTTGGCGTGGGATTCGACTTCTATTGCACATATTTCAAACTCGCTACCGAGTTCAAATTTTCCCTCGGTCTGATGAACCAATTGCAGCAGGAAGGCAAATATGAGGGTGCCCTTAATTCCCTGCGCTCCAAAGGTTTTCAAGTTTCTCTCACATTTGAATAATTATTATGGCGAACAACGAAGAACTTTTCAAACAGATTATTGCCCATGCTAAAGAGTATGGCTTTATTTTCCCTTCAAGCGAAATATATGACGGTCTCAGCGCTGTGTATGACTATGGTCAGAACGGTGTTGAACTGAAAAACAATATCAAACAGTATTGGTGGAAGGCTATGGTGCAGTACCACGAGAACATTGTGGGCCTTGACAGTGCCATTTTCATGCACCCCACCATCTGGAAGGCCTCCGGCCATGTGGACGCCTTCAACGATCCTTTGATTGACAATAAGGATTCCAAGAAACGCTACCGCGCCGATGTGCTGATTGAGGATCATATCCAAAAGATTGAGGATAAGATAAATAAGGAAGTGGAGAAAGCACGCAAACGCTTTGAGAACTTCGATGAGAAGATGTTCCGCGAAACCAACGGCCGTGTTCTCCAATACCAAAAACAGATTGACGACATCACGGAGCGTTTTGCTGCCCTCATGAACGCCAACGACCTCGCTGGCCTCAAGGCGCTGATTGAGGAATTGGGTATCGTGTGCCCCATCTCCGGCACGCGCAACTGGACCGATGTGCGCCAGTTCAACCTGATGTTCGCCACCAAACTGGGCTCCGTGTCCGATGGCGCCGACACTATCTATTTGCGTCCGGAAACCGCCCAAGGTATTTTCGTGAATTTCTTAAATATCTACAAGACAGGCAGAATGAAACTGCCGTTTGGTATTGCGCAAATCGGCAAGGCGTTCCGCAACGAGATTGTGGCCCGCCAGTTCATCTTCCGTATGCGCGAGTTCGAGCAGATGGAGATGCAGTTCTTCGTGAAACCAGGAGAGGAGCTCAAATGGTTCGACTACTGGAAACAGACGCGTCTGCAGTGGCATACGGATCTGGGCATTGCGCCGGAGAACTACCGTTTCCACGATCACGAGAAACTGGCGCACTACGCGAACGCCGCCACCGACATCGAGTTCAAGTTCCCGTTTGGTTTCAAAGAGTTGGAAGGCATCCACTCCAGAACCAATTTCGACCTCTCACAGCATGAGAAATTCTCCGGCAAGAAGTTGCGCTACTTCGATCCGGAATTGAACGAGAACTATGTGCCGTATGTCATTGAGACCTCTATCGGCGTGGACCGCATGTTCTTGGCTGTGTTCAGCAACGCTTATACGGAGGAGACGCTTGAGGACGGTTCCACACGCGTGGTGCTGAAACTGCCCGCCAAACTGGCCCCCAACAAGGTGGCTGTGCTGCCGTTGGTGAAGAAAGACGGACTGCCGGAGATCGGACAGGAAGTTTTCGACATGCTGAAGAAGGACTTCATGGTGCAATACGAGGATAAAGATGCCATCGGACGCCGCTACCGCCGACAGGATGCCATCGGAACCCCGTTCTGCGTCACCATCGACAACCAGACCAAGGAGGACAACACGGTGACTGTGCGCGAGCGCGACACCATGCAGCAATACCGCCTCCCCATTGCCGACCTGACAGTGGAATTGTTGAAACGATTGCGATAACCCCATTGTAGAGTCATCACGAGGTGACTCTACAATGACACAATATTTAAATTCAGACATTTATGAAAAAATTGACCCTTTTTGTCGCCGCATGTCTGTTGGTCCTGACAGGTTCCGCGCAGAATATGAAGGCCTTCATCAGCCACAAGGCGTACTGCACCGACAAGATGCAACCCTACATAGAGTTCACCTTTATTATCGGAGGCAATTCTGTGAAATATGCCTTGAACGAGCATCAGAAGTACGAGGCCGATGTGGATATTCGGGTGGATGTCGCCAAGGGCGATACAGTGGTGAAAACGCTTCACTATATCTTGTCCAGTGATGAGTTCGCGGACACTACGGGTCAGTTGCCGGATTTTGCTGATATTCAGAATCTTCCTGTTCCAAACGGTGATTTTTTCCTGAATTTCTACCTGACTGATCTTCATCAGGACTCCATGCAGTTGAAGTACATTGACCGCATTGTGTTGAACTTTCCGGAAGACAAGATTTCCTCTTCCCGCATTTCGCTGTATGAGGATCTGCGTGCGCCCGAATCCACCGATATGTACATCAAGTACGGATTCTGCCTGCCTCCGTCTTATTACAATTTCATTCCCGAAAACCAATACACCCTTCCGTTTGCGCTGGAAATATACAACACCAAACATGTGCTTGGAGCAGGCGTGCCCCTTGTGGCAAAATGCTTTGTCGAAAATGCGGAAAACAAACTGGTTGCGCTCCCCAACAATATCATTACCAAGGAGTTGACAACCGATGATGTGGTGCTGGTCATTGACCAGTTCAATGTATTCAAACTGCCTTCCGGAAACTACAATACGGTAGTGGAACTGTATGATGAACACGACAGTCTGTTGCTGGTGAACAAGGTGTTCTTCCAAAGAAGCAACCCTTCGGTGCAACTTGACCTTACCCGATACAACGATGTGGTGGTGGAAAACTCTTTTGTGGCGTCCATGACCGACCGTAAAGTGTTGGAGGAGAATGTGCACTGTTTGTATCCCATTTCCACCACGGTGGAACGCAATTTCTTTGAGAACCGTATGAAAGATGTGGAAACCGAGCAGTTGCAGCGGTATTTCTATGCTTTCTGGCTTGCGCGCAACCCCAACAACCCTGAGGCGGAATGGAACAAATATGCCAAGATGGTCTCTTTTGTCCACGAGCGTTTCGGCAGCAAGCAGGTGAAGGGGTATCTGACCGACCGTGGCCGTGTGTATCTGCAGTACGGCCAGCCCAATGAGATTCTGGAAATCCCTTCCGACCCGACTACGGTGCCTTATGAAATATGGCATTATTATTATTTGGATGACCAGTCGAATGTGAAATTCGTCTTTTACGATCCCTCGTTGGTGGGCAATGACTATGAGTTGCTCCATTCCAACAAGTATGGGGAGCTTCATGATTCCAATTGGAAGATGAAACTGGTGAAGAAGATTCAGCCGCAGACGGACATTTATAATGGGACTCCGGAGGACTACTACGGCGGCGACATTAATGGTAACTGGCGCTATCACTGATATTTATGAAAAGACTGCTGGATATTCTCTCTTCAGCGTTGGTGCTGCTCTTACTGTTGCCGTTTTGGCTGATTATTGCCATGGCGATTGTGTTGGAGTCGCGCGGGGGCGTGTTTTACCGCCAAATCAGGGTGGGGAAGGACAACAAGGATTTCTATCTGTATAAGTTCCGCACCATGCGCACTGGTTCCGACCAGAAGGGTCTGCTTACGGTTGGCGAGCGTGACAGTCGTATTACCCGCGTGGGCTATTTTCTTCGCAAATACAAGATTGATGAGTTTCCCCAACTGCTCAATGTGTTGAAAGGCGATATGAGCATTGTGGGACCGCGCCCTGAGGTGCGCAAGTATGTGGACATGTACACGCCTGAGCAGATGCGCGTGCTGAGTGTGCGCCCCGGCCTCACCGATCTTGCGTCTATACAATATGTGCATGAGAACGAACTGCTGGCCGCCTCTGAAGATCCGGAAAAGACCTATATTGAAGAGGTGATGCCCGCCAAACTGGCGTTGAATCTTCAATACATAGATAACCAGTCAGTTGTTGGTGATATAAAACTGATTTGCAAAACATTTGCCGCAATTCTTCGCTAATAATCTCATGGATAAGAACTTACGGAATTTGCTGAAACTGATTCTATTGCCGCTGCTGCTGACGGTTTGCCTGACGGCTGTGTCGCAAGTGCAGGATACCCTAACGGAGAAAGGGGATTCCACTGTCACTAATAGATATAAGTTCACCAAGAAAGACTACATCCCCAAGTTCACCGCCACGGTTCTCGGCCGCTATGAGTATAACACCAATCTTAATGCCCATCATTTTGAGTTGCGCCATACGCGTGTGGGCGTTTATGGCAGCGTGCACCCCATGTTTTCCTACATGGCTTTGGTGGACCTTACCTTCGGCGGAAAATTCTCCCCAGTGGCTATTTTCGCGCAATTCAAACCCGTAAAAGGACTATCGTTTCTGATTGGTTATGATAAAATGCCGTTCAGTAATGAGAATCTGCTTTCCCCATATCAATATTATTTCTCCGACAAATCGTTTCTTACCCAGAAAATCACCGCTTGGAGCGATGTGGGTGGCGTGGTGGCTTACAAGTGGGATAAAGTCGTGCCCTTTGAGATTAAAGCGGGCGTGTTCAACAGCCGTGGATTCAGCCGGCAGATGCAGTTCCAGAAAGAACTGAATTATGTGGCGCGCGGTTCGTTCAAGTTCTTCAAGGGCTTTGAATTAACCGTCAACTACGCCGCCGTGCGCCCGGAAGAGCTTCGGATGCACAATCTCGGTTTGGGTTTGGCGTATGATATTGCCAATCTGCATCTGGAATCGGAGTATATATATAAATGGTATGCCGATGCGGGATTCCAACCCACTCATGCCTTGTACGGATTTGCATACTATAAGATTGGCGTGAATAAGAAATGGTTGGAACATGTGGATGTGGCAGCGCGTTACGATGCCATTACGCCCAATTGTGATGGAAGACTGCTTGAAAATGACCGATATTTCGTTGAACCTTTCCGCCAGCGCATTACTGCCGGTTTGACCTTAATGTTCATTGAAAAGCCGGTCCGGGCTGGAATCCGGGTGAATTATGAGAAGAACTTTTCCCGTAAAGGTGTGATAAATGGGGAAGACAGGGTGATTTTGGAACTCATCACGCATTACTAACCCAACAGTTGCTTCCGAACCCCTGCCAATTCCGCATCGCTCATGCCGTATGCCTCTTTGCCCCGTTGTAGGCATTTGTCGAAATTGTCCGTGTCCTTTAACCCTTTGTAGCATTGCAATTCGCTGTACCAAAGGTCCCAAAGCAGAGGCAATGCGCTTTCCGCTGTGGTGAGGCAGTCAAGCGCCCGCTGGAAGTCTTTGGCGTTCATGCACGCCTTCCCGTAAAACAGCAGATAGATGGGGTCATCGCCGGTGTGCGGTATCAGTTGGTTGATAACCTCTTCTGTATTAGCGATTTTCCCTTCGTTGAAATAATAGAGAAGCTTATGGAGCAGCATATAACGCTCGTCAATGTCTTCCTTCAAAGTCTCCATTTGGGGAATGAAATTCTTGGCGTTTGTCTTATAAAGATTGGCTATAAAGAGCTGGTAATAAAGCGGATAATCTTTCAATTCGTCTTTATGGGTCTTCAGCAGTTGGAGCGCCTTGGCATGTTGCCCGTCCATGGTCAGTTCCTGGGCGTTTTGCAGCCAATGGGCGTTGTCGGTCGGGTTTGTCTGGATCATCAGGTTCAGTAACATGCTGTATTCGATGTTTTTCGACAAGGTGCTGCCCGTATTGTAGATAAACCCATCCTTCAGCTTTAGTTCGCCATTCACAGTGTCCACCACGAAATCCATGAAATTGAGGTTGAAGTCGTCGTAGGTGCGGAACACAACATGATGTTCCCCATTCTCAAAGTAGTATCTTGTGAATGCAAAGTCGCCGCCCGTACTGACGGCTTTCACCGCCTGCTCGCCGAGGTGGAGGCATTTTTGGAAATACTCTTTTCCGCCTTCCACATCAAAACCGCTGTAAACGATGGAGTTTTCAGACACGAGTTGTCGGATGTTTTCCTCGTCAATGGCATTATTGAGCGCGTCGGGATGCTCTTGGACAATGCCCTTGGCAAGTTCCTGTGCAAAGGCGGTCACCGACTGCTCAGTGAGTTCCGCCGGAGCTGTTACGGCTTCCGTTTTGTCTTTTTTGTGGCACCCTTGCCCCAAAAACAAACCTAAAAAACATACAATTAATAAAATATGTCTATTCATCGAGTTATTATTTTTTCATAACAAACTTCACCCTTCACCTCCTTCACCGTTCACCATTCCGCCGTTCACCTCACTTCTTGTTTATAATCGAAATGTATGTATAAACCGGATAATGGTCGGAAGTCTTGAGTTCGGAGCAAACCTTATGGCCGAAATCGTTGTATTGCTTGTCGTGCAGAATGTAGTCGATTCGGTAGGCGGGGAACACCTCGCCAGCGTAGGTGGTGCCGGTGCCTTTGCCGCTGCTTCGGAACGAGTCTTTAAGCCGGTGGGCAATCTTGTGGTAACTGAACGAGGCGGGTGAGTCGTTGAAATCGCCGCACACGATGATAGGGTGTGTGCAGGAGTCCATATCCGCACGCACGCATTTGGCCTGATGCTGCCGCTGTTCGAATGCGTCGGCAATCTTGTGGTACAGTTTGCGCGCCTTCTGATCGATGTCGGGATCATCTATGTTGCTGTGTAACATGGCATTGCCTGTCTCATAGTCCTCGCTGCCCAACTTCATGGAACTGAGGTGCACATTGTAAATTCTTAAAGTGTCGCCATTGTAGCGGATGTCCACATACATGGAGTGGTTGGCGGAGCTGTCGTTCATCTCCACCACACCGCTGCCGATGATACGGTAACGGCTGAAAATAGCCAACCCGTATTGGTATTTGCGGGGATTGCCCAACGGTAGATACAGTTTGTAAGTCTTGTTATTGTCGGGCAGTTTCAATGCCTTGAGTATTTCCTCCGTGGTGTTGTAACCCAATCGTCCGGAGTTGTCATAGAAATACTCCTGCACGCAAAAGATGTCAGGTTCTTCTTTCTTCAAGAAATCCGTGACCTGCTTGTTCAGTTCCTTGCGGTTGTCCTCGTACATGTTGAACATCCGGGCGTTATAACTCATCACTTTGATGCAGTTGGCGCAGGTTTCGGGCTTCTCTTGCGCGCGAAGCTGGAAATGTTTGTCTATGTTATTGACATTCAGCAGTATCATCAAAGTGGGCACCAGCGCCCAGCGGTAGTCGATGAACAGCCAGATGACCACGAATCCCAAATTCACCAGCAGGATGTAGGGAAACAAAAGTCCGCAGTACGCAATAACATTGGAGATGGAGGGCAGGATGATTTTGGCGGAATAAGACAGGAACAGCGCAAAAGCCGACAGTACCGTAAGCACGATAAGAAGGCCTTTGCCCAAACTTTTTAAAACCGCTGCTTTTTTCTTTGCCGCCATGCTATTTTTGGGATTGTCTGAATAAGAAATCTTTTTCTTCGGAGGAAAGGGATTCGTAACCGCCCTTTGAAATCTTGTCCAAGATACGGTCAGTCTCTTTCTTTTCCTCAAGCCGTTTGGCATTATATTCCTCGTCGCTCAGCGGCCGGCCACTTTCTGTGGAGACATAGTATTTGTCTTTTTTCCTGCGCAGGCGGAAGGTTTTCTCCTTTTCGGGCATGATCCAACCGTTGTGGTTGCGCTCGTTGCGCCGCCATAGCAGGATGACCACAATGCCGAAGAGCATACCGCCCAAGTGCGCGAAGTGCGCCACGCCGTCGGAAGTGCTCAATCCAGTTACCAACTCGATTACGCCATAGATGATGACGAACCATTTGGCCTTGATGGGCAGCATGAAATAGAGATAGATGTAGTCGTTGGGAAACAACATACCAAATGCCAATAGCACGCCATACACCGCTCCGGAGGCTCCGATGATATTGAAGCTGTTGAGGTAATCTGCTTTGGCATTGGCGGTTATGGTAACTACCTCATTCAATGTTCCTGGGTTTTGCTGCAACACCTGCAGATTGTTGACCAGCATATCGTGGAATCGTGCGTCTTTGGCGTTTTCAGCCAGATAGCGATAGGTGTCAATGGACGGACTGTCGAGGAATTGGTTGAGCAAGGCCAGCATGGGGTGAATTTGGAGATAGGTGACGAGGTAGTGCACCAGTGCAGCTCCGATGCCGGTGATGAAGTAGTATATGAGGAATCGCTTTGTGCCCCAGTAGTTCTCCACTGCCGCCCCGAACATCCATAAAGCGAACATGTTGAAGAAGATGTGGCTCAGGTTGGCGTGCATGAACATGTAGGTAATGAACTGCCAGAAATGAAAATCGGAGGCGGCGAAGTAGTGCAACCCCAACCATTGATCCAAGTCCACCAATCCCGTTTGTCGGAATATGACCGTGGCCAAGTATAGCAATATGTTGATAATGAGCAAGTTTTTTACGCCCGGAGGCAAAATGTTGAACCCGCCCATTCGGATTTGATTGTCCATAGAAGTGGTTTTTTAAGGGTGCAAAGATACATTTTTTTGCGTACTTTTGCAGCATGTTGAAAACCGTAATCCTACCCAACTGCAAAAGTCTTCTGATCCGCCGTATGGTGTTGCAATATGTCTATACAGGCGAGGTGATGGGCGTGTCGGAACGCGAGTCGTCCGATGTGCAGATGACACACCGCGCATTGGGAATGATACGCAAAAATACGGGCACTGCCGCAACTGTTGTGATTGATGTGGCCGATTGCGGTGCTGCCTACCGCTTCCTGATGGCCCTGTTGTCCGTAACTTCTGGACACTGGCTTTTGACGGGCATGCCTCGATTGTTGGAGAGGCCTGTGGAAGAATTGGCTGAGGTGCTGTCAAGCATCGGTGCAAATATCTACAGGGGGAGCGATGGTTGGAGAATAGAGGGGAGACCCTTGCGTGCGGAAACACTAACTATCAACTGCGCCCGAAGCAGCCAGTTTGCCTCTGCGCTGTTGCTCATCGCCCCGATAATCGGGCTCAAGACGCTGCACATTGTCCCTGCGGATGCCGGATCGCTCTCGTATGTGCGCATGACGCTGGCGTGCTTGAAAGAAAAGGTGGAGGTTCCAATGGTGCCGATCGTTCCCGACCAGTTGGGAATGCCGGGCGATTGGAGTGCGGCGGTGTTCTGGTACGCCATGGCGCTGCTGCATCCGGAGGACGAATACGAGTTGGTGGGGCTCTCGCTGCCCTCCATCCAGGGCGATTCCGTGGTGACGGAGTGGTTTGCCTCGTTGGGTGTCACGAGCCGGCAGACGGACCGCGGGGTGCGGGTGTGCCGCACGAGTCAGACCTGTGCGCCGGCCCGCAAGTTTGATATGACCAACTGTCCCGATCTGGTGCCCGTGATGACCGCACTGGCCTGCCTGCTGCCTGCCGATTTCACATTTTTTCACACTCAAAACCTGCAGTACAAGGAGTCCAATCGCATAAAAGCACTGCACGAACAGCTTTTGCCGTTTTCGGAAATATTTGATATAAAGGAAGATAGTTTTCGAATTAAAGGCAAACCCAAATCCGACTGGCTGTCCTTGCCCCATTCGTTCTGTACCTATCAAGACCATCGTTTGGCTATGGCATTCCTGTTGTTTGGGAATGATGCCATTTTGGATGATGTGAAATGCTTGCGGAAATCATACCCGGGGTTAATGTCATCCTTGTAGGTGAATGTTGGTAGAGACGCACGGCCGTGCGTCTCTACCAACATTCACCTCCTTCATCTCCTTCATCTCCTTCACCTCCTGCTCTCCGTTTACCTCTTGCATCCCTTTATCCTTTCCAGCGCCTCTAACACATTGGCTCTGGGCGTGCCGATGTTCATGCGCATGAACCCTTCGCCGTCAGGACCGTAGTCCAGACCGCTGTTCAGACCCACTTTGGCTTCGTGTATAAGTTTGTCCACCAGTTCTTTATGCGGAATGTTCCAAGCGCGGAAGTCGAGCCAGAGCAGGAACGAAGCCTCCGGGCGCATCATTTTGACCTCCGGCATGTTCTCTTGGAGATATTGCTCCGTGAAATCGATGTTGCCCACCAGATAATCCAACAGTTGGCGACGCCAGGGATCTCCGTGTGCGAAAGCGGCTTCGGCAGCCACGTATGCGAATAGCGTTCCTAATGACAGTTCGTTGGCATCCAGAAAACCGAAGAACTGCTTTTTGATGTCGGCATCCGGCACATAGCAGATGGAGGAGGCCAGTCCGGCCATGTTGAAGGTCTTGCTTGGTGCGATGAAGGTGATGGAGTTGTGTAGCGCCTCTTCCGACACGGTGGTGAAAGAAGTGTGCGTATAGCCGGGCAGCGTGAGGTCGGCGTGGATCTCGTCTGCGATAACGAGCACTTTCTGCCGGTAGCAGATTTCGGCAATTTTCCGCAACTCCTCTTTGCTCCACACGGTGCCGCCGGGGTTGTGCGGGTTGGCGAGGATGAACACTTTGCACCCCTTGGCTTTCTCTTCAAAGTCCTCGTAGTCAATGGCGAAGCGTCCGTTGACGGTTTTCAGCGCGCTGCTCACGAACACGCGCCCACTGCGATGCGGCACGTTGATGAACGGCGGATATACGGGTGTGGTGATCAGCACTTTGTCACCGGGGTTAGTGAATGCCTGCAGCACAAAAGCGATGCCTTGCACGATGCCGGGAATAAAATGGATGTGTTTCCAGCGTGTCTCGATGTGATAATGCTCACGCATCCAGTTCAGCACGGCCATCTTGTAAGAGTCGGGGGCGAAGGTATAGCCAAACACCTCATGGTTGCAGCGCTCACGCACCGCATTTACGATGAAATCAGGTGTCTTGAAGTCCATATCAGCCACCCACATGGGCAGCACATCGTCGGTGCCGAAAACCTCGTTCAGCATGTCGTGTTTCACGCAGCTGGTGCCGCGGCGGGGGATTATCTCGTCAAAATTGTAGGTTGTCATATTGTTATGTGCTATTTAGGCGGCAAAGGTAATGAAAAAAAAACTATTTTTGTCGCTGTTTTTGTGTTATGCTAGGTATTGAAACTGATAGTCGGAGAATTTTTGGGTTGGACTTGCTGCGCGCACTGGCCATTTTTTTTGTTGTTCATGGACATGGTTCGTTCCTGTTGTCAGGTACTTGTTTCGCCTTTCTGACAGGAATCAATTTGCCGCATGGCGTGGATATTTTTTTTGTGCTCAGCGGTTTTCTGATTGGAACATCGTTTCTTTCCTATTCCGAAAAGAACGAACGGATAAATTTGAAAAAGGTTGGAACATTTTATGGACGCACTGCCTTGCGTATTCTTCCCAATTATTATGTTGTGCTTCTGATTTACTGTGTTCTGGTACAGAAGGGAGCGGTAATCGGGAACATGAATGCAATTCCGTTATGGCGTTTTGCAACGTTCACTCAAAACATGACAACCCCGTTCTATGATTTCTATTGGGAATCCTGGTCTTTGCCAGTCCAATGGTGGTTTTATATAATGTTCCCAGTGCTGCTGTTTATCTGTGGAAATAGAAAGTGCGTGAGAAAAGCAACCCCGCTGATATGCCTGTTTTTTATAATTACCTCGTGGTTGTATCGTTATTCTGTTTCGTCCCATGTTTTGGATTCTTTTTGGTGGGATGTTTGGTTGCGGAAGACAGTGGCATCTCGGACGGACAACATTTACATCGGTGTGTTGGCTGCATGGGTGAGGGTTTATTTGCCCGAACAGTGGAACAAGCACACCCTTGTTTGCTTGTTGAGTGGCCTTGCATTAATGGTGTTCACGCTTGTTGTCCCCCGTCCAAGTGATTCGTTCTATTCGAATGTCGTGTTTTTGTCCATCCCGCCGGTGGCCATCTCGTTATGGTTGCCGTTTTTGACTACAATAAGGTCATCCAAAACATTCATAGGCAAGGTGATGTCCCATATCAGTGTTCTTTCGTATGCCATGTTCCTGATAAATCTGATGGTTGCACAGCTCATAGCTGTCAATTTCTCCGAATTGTTTCAATCCTGGGGCGCGTGTGGCTACGTGGTGTATTGGGTTATCGTATTGATCGCCTCGTATCTATTATACATGGTGGTGGAGCGTCCATTTGACAAATTGCGTGCACGGGTGTAATCTATTTTTTTCTTATTTTTGCCCCTTTAAAAATTTTAAAGGATATGAAAACCAAAATCGCAATCATAGGATACGGCAACATCGGCAAGGCCGTGGAACAGGCCGTTCTGGCCGCTGACGACATGCAGTTGGCCGGCATTTACCATCATAACGACAATCTTGACGCCCTTGATGCGGATGTGGCGGCGCTCTGCACACCTACCCGTGAGGTGCCGGGCTTTGCGGAGAAACTGCTGGCTCGCGGCATCACTACGGTGGACAGTTTCGACATCCACGGGCAGATTTTCGATCTGCGCACGCGTCTGACGCCCGTGGCCAAGGAACACAAAGCGGTCAGTATCATCGCCGCCGGCTGGGATCCAGGCTCCGACTCGGTGGTGCGTGCCCTCTTGCTGGTACTTGCCCCGAAGGGTATCACCTACACCAATTTCGGTCCCGGACGCAGCATGGGCCATACCGTGGCCGCCAAGGCAATCCCCGGCGTGAAGGATGCCCTCTCCATGACCATCCCGCTGGGCACGGGAATCCACCGCCGCATGGTCTATGTGGAGTTGGAGAACGGTGCTGATTTTGCCACCGTGGAGAAACTGCTGCTGCAGGACGACTACTTTGCCCATGACGAGACCCATGTCATCCCGGTACCATCCATTGATGCGCTCAACAATGTGGCGCATGGTGTGCACTTGACACGCTCCGGTGTGAGTGGCGACACCCACAACCAGCGCTTTGAGTTCAACATGGAGATCAACAATCCCGCACTCACGGGCCAGGTGCTCGTGTCGTGCGCCCGCGCGGCCATGCGTATGCGCGAGGAACAGCGTTTCGGCGCCTTCACTATGATCGAGATTCCGCCCATCTACCTGCTGCCCGGCAGTGAGGAGACGCTGATCCGCAGTCTCGTGTAAGAATCATCGGCACATAATAAAAGTAAGCATAAAAAAAGCCCTCGGATTTCCGGGGGCTTTTGCGTTTCAAACAGACGCCGCTTATTTCTTCTTGAACAAAGAAATAACGAACAGCAGCACTGCGGCACCGATAACGGCAACGATCAGCTCCCAAAGGAGACCTGCTTTCTGAATGTGGGCAAGACTCATCAGCCAGCCGCCGATGAAACCACCGATGATGCCGATGATGATGTTGCCGATAAGGCCGAAACCACCGCCTTTAACCAGCAGACCAGCTAACCAACCGGCCACTGCGCCGAAGACGAGGAAGAGAATAATGCTTAAAGCGTCCATAATTTTAATTGTTTAATGAAACATTAATAAAAGATGTGGCAAATATAAAAATTATTCATTCGCATTGTCGGGAAAAATCATTTTTTTTGTAAAAAAAAGACGGGACCCAAGCCCCGTCTTTTCCGTTATGAATAGTGCGAATGTTATTCGAATGAGAGAATAGCCTCTTTGATCTTGGCGATGGCGTCGCGGAGTTCTTCCTCGGTGATAACCAATGGAGGAGCGAAGCGGATGATGTGCTGGTGGGTCGGTTTGGCGAGCACGCCCAGCTCTTTCATCTTCACGCACACATCCCATGCCTCTTTGCCGTTGGTGGGTTGGATGATGATGGCGTTGAGGAGGCCCTTGCCGCGCACTTGTTTGATGAGCGGGCTGTTCACCTTGTTCATCTCGTCGCGGAAGATCTTGCCGAGGTATTCGGCGCGTTCGGCGAGTTTTTCCTCTTTCACCACTTCGAGGGCAGCGATACCCACGCGGCAGGCAATCGGGTTGCCGCCGAAGGTGGAACCGTGCTCACCCGGCTTGATGTTGAGCATGATGTCATCGTCGGCCAACACGGCAGACACAGGCATCGTGCCGCCAGAAAGGGCTTTGCCCAAAATCAGGATGTCGGGACGAACGCCTTCGTGGTCGCAGGCCAGCATCTTACCCGTACGGGCGATACCGGTTTGCACCTCGTCAGCCATGAACAGCACATTGTGCTGCTTGCAGAGGTCGTAGCATTTCTTCAGATAACCATCGTCCGGAACATAAACACCGGCCTCACCTTGGATGGGCTCCACGAGGAAACCGCAAACCATAGGATCTTCGAGGGCTTTTGCCAAAGCGTCAACGTCGTTGTACGGGATCTTGATGAAACCCGGGGTGAACGGACCGAATCCGGCGTAAGCGTCAGGGTCGATGGAGAGGGAGATGATGGTGATGGTTCGTCCGTGGAAGTTGCCTTCGCAGACGATGATCTTGGCCTGGTTTTCAGGAAGACCTTTCTTGTCATAACCCCAGCGGCGGGCGAGTTTCAGAGCGGTCTCGTCGGCCTCTGCACCGGAGTTCATCGGGAGAACCTTGTCGTAACCGAAAGTTTCGGTGACATATTTCTCATAAGGTCCGAGGCAGTCGTTGTAGAAAGCGCGGGAGGTGAGGCACACCTTCTGGCACTGGTCCATCATGGCACCCACGATCTTGGGGTGGCAGTGACCTTGGTTCACTGCGGAATAGGCGGAAAGAAAGTCGTAGTATTTCTTGCCTTCCACGTCCCATACGAACGGGCCCTTGCCGCGTGCGATGACCACGTCTAACGGATGATAGTTATGGGCGCCGTATTTGGCTTCCATTTCAATAGCCTGCTGGCTGGATGTAATTTTTTCTACCATAATCGTAATTGTTGATTTTTAATATGTTAATGTTAATCTTGCTAACTTGTAAAACGGGTGCAAATATAGAAAAAAATCATAATAAAAAAACACTCCTGAAAAGCCATAGGGATTTTTTTGTATCTTTGCCCGCTTTAATTAAAATACGATAATTATGAGAAAAAGTGTATTCATTCTCGCAGCGGTTGCCGTATTGGCAATGTGTTTCTCTTCATGCAAACCGGATGATGAAATCTATAATCCCAAATGTAAGATCAGCAAAATTTGGTATTACAGCAACAGCGACTGGGACCATCCCGATGTGACGTTCCTGTATGGCAAGAAAGGCGTTCTGGACAGCATTCGTCTGGACTCCACCACCACTTTCTCTTTCGAGTATAACAAAGACAAGACCGTTTCCAAGATTGTGAACGCCCAACCCGATTATACGGAGGTGATAGACATCACCTATACGGACCGGCTGGTGGACAAGATGGTGTACAAGGTGGATGATGTGGTCCGCAAGGAAATTAAGTTCACCCGTGATGAGGAAAGCACCCGCATTACGAATGTTGAGGAGACCTACGACAAAGAGTTCTATGAGAGTTTCCTTTACCAAAAACGCAGCAAACTGTACAACACTTTTCTCGGAAATGCTGATGAGGTGCATGACTGGATGCAACGCGTGAACACCAAGGATCTTCGGGTGCGCTGCAATAAGACTGTGGAATACGATCCCGGCAAAAAAGAGAAATATGAGGATATCGCCAAAATAGTTGAGAGTTATCCGGACTTGAACCAGGAAGTTGTCCGTGAGTTCACCTACGATGCGGAAACATACAATCCCTATTACGGGCTCCAGTATGCCTACGCAGATCTTTCAGGTTATCATATCCATAATGTGCTGAGAGAGGAACAAGTGGTGAGAACCAATGGAATCCAAACCAGAAATGTGGTGTACACCTATAATTATTCCGGTGAGAATTTCATCAACAACAAGAAATATCCGCGACAGTTCACCAGAACGTCAAGTGAAAATAACATCCCAAGAAACATTTACATTCTGTATGTAAAATAAACCGTAAGCGATGAAGTTCCACGAGGCCGGGAAGGTCAGTATTTCGGTTTGCATAATGTTTATCGCCGCACTCACCGTGTGCTATATCCTGTTTATGGCCAACTTGTGGTGGGTGAACCTGATATTCTATGCGGTCATGCTGGTCGTGGCAGCTATCGTCATCCGTTTCTTCCGTGTCCCATACCGGATCATCAACAAGGTGGAGAATGGGGTTCTCGCTCCCGCCGACGGCACCATCGTGTCCGTAGGTCCTGCCTTTGAGTATGAGTATTTCAAGGATGAGCGCATCAAGGTGTCCATTTTCATGTCCATCAACAATGTGCATGTGAACAGCTATCCTATTGACGGAAATATTGAATACATTGCCTACCATCCCGGTAAATATCTGTTGGCCAAACGCCCCAAATCATCGGTGGATAATGAGCATAACACAATTGTGGTATCGAAGAACGAGCATGAGAAGGTGCTGTTCCGCCAAATCGCAGGTTTCGTGGCACGGCGCATCATCAGTTACCCGGAGGTTGGCGACACGGTCGCGCAAGGCGATGAGGTCGGCATGATCAAGTTCGGTTCCCGCGTGGATGTGTTCCTCCCGCTCGACACCCAGGTGGTCGTGAAAAAAGGCGATAAGGTGGTGTCGAAGAAAACCGTATTGGCCTACTTTTAGCGCATTATGAAACTGAGTGTCGTCATAGTCAACTATAATGTCGAGCATTTTCTGGAGCAGGCATTGAACTCCGTGTTCAAGGCCCTTCGGAATGTGGAGGGCGAGGTCTTTGTCGTGGACAACAACTCCGCCGACGGCTCGCTGGCTATGCTGGAAGCCAAGTTCCCCCAAGTGCATGTTATCGCCAACAAGGAGAATGTGGGCTTTGCCAAGGCCAACAACCAGGCCATCCGCATCTCACAGGGCGAGTATGTGCTGCTTCTTAACCCCGACACCGTGGTGGAGGAAGACACCTTCGAAAAGTGCATCCGCTTTATGGATGAGACTCCCGATGCGGGCGGCCTCGGTGTGAAGATGGTGAACGGCAAGGGCGAGTTCCTGCCCGAGTCCAAACGCGGTATCCCGCTGCCCTCCGTGGCGTTTTACAAACTGTTCGGACTCTCCAAACTTTTCCCCAATTCCCATAAGTTCGGTTCCTACCACCTTACCTATCTCAGCAACGATGAGATTCACTCCGTGGAGGTGCTCGCCGGCGCATTCATGATGCTCCGCAAAAGCGTGCTCGACCAGATTGGGCTGCTGGATGAGGATTATTTCATGTACGGTGAGGACATCGACCTCTCATACCGCATTCTCAAAGGCGGTTACAAGAACTATTATTTTCCGGAAACACGCATCATCCACTACAAGGGCGAGAGCACCAAGACGGGAAGTTTGAACTATGTGCATGTCTTTTACAAGGCCATGCAGATTTTTGCCAAGAAACATTTCTCGCAGAAAAACGCAAAACTATATAATGTGTTGATTAACTGCGCTATATGGTTCCGGGCCTCGTTGGCGGCACTCAAACGCATCGCCTGTGCCCTGTTTCTGCCGTTTATTGATTTCATCTTCATCTATGCCGGCATGTTCCTGCTCTCGCGCTACTGGGACCTGAACATCCTTGCGGCCAGGAACAGCTCATTTCCAAAGCATTACTACCTGCTCATTATTCCAATCTATATTCTGGTGTGGCTGGTGTCCATCGCCTGTTGTAAAGGATACCGGAAACCGATACGGCTCAGCAAGGTGAACAAGGGCATCCTGATTGGCACGGTAGCCATTTTATTGGTGTATGCGTTATTGCCGGAAACCTTGCGTTTTTCCCGTGCGGTGGTGCTACTGGGCTCTATGTGGACGGTCATCATCGTGAACCTGATCCGTTACATTATAGGCAAGTTGCACCGTAACGGCAGCGCGTTTGCCGGCCAGGACCGCCGCAGAATGGCGGTGGTTGGCGCTCCCGACGAAGCCAAGCGTGTGCTGGACATGATGCGCATGACCGAGTCGAAATGCGAGTTTGCCGGTATTGTCACATTGGAGAAACAAACCGATGCGGAAGCCCCGTACATCGGTCATATTGAGCATGTTGCGGATTTGATTCCGCTATATCACCTCAATGAGATTGTCTTCTGCGCCCGCGACCTCACCTCAGAGCAGATCATTGATTGGATGGGGAAACTGCAGTCGTTCCAAGTGGAGTATAAAATTGCGCCGGAGAACGGCATGGCGATTATAGGCAGCAACTCCATCTTCTCCACAGAAGACATGTATGCCATTCCAGTGCATTCCATCGTGCAAAAGGAAAACCGTATCCGCAAACGGCTGTTCGATGTTTGTAGTGCGCTGGTTCTGCTGCTGTTACTGCCTCTTGACATCTGGTTTGTGCGGGAGAAAGGCGGTTTTGTGCGCAATATCTTCCAAGTACTGGCTGGCAAGAAGAGTTGGGTGGGATGCCAGTTGCAGAACCCGAAATACCTGCGTCCCGGTGTGCTTCACCCAGTGGACGCCTTCTCCAATCACACCTTCTCGGAAGAGATGATTGCCCTCGCTGACAGCTTATACACCCGTGACTATAAAGTGAAAGTGGATTTGATGACGATGCTGAAGGGATTTCGATGGCTGGGACGGTGAGAGATGTGAGACTTGAGACTTAAGATGTTAGACGTGAGACTTGGGATTTGGGATTTGAGATTGAAAAGAGATAATGATAAGTAAAACCAATAAACTATAAGACAATGAATTTTATTGAGCAAATTATTGAAGAAGACATTCAGAACCGGAAAAATGATGCGAAAGTACACACTCGTTTTCCTCCGGAGCCCAACGGATACCTACATATAGGCCACGCCAAGTCCATCTGTTTGAACTTCGGTATGGCGAAGAAATACAACGGAAAGTGCAATTTGCGCTTCGATGACACGAATCCGGTGAAAGAAGACACCGAATATGTGGATTCTATCCGTGAGGATATCAACTGGCTGGGTTTCCAATGGGCTGAAGAGCACTATGCCTCCGATTATTTTGACCAGCTTTATGTTTGGGCAGAACAGTTGATTTCGGAAGGGTTGGCATATGTGGACGACCAGACTCAAGAGGAGATTAGCAAGGGTAGGGGAGTGCCTACCGCACCGGGCGTGGAGAGTCCGTACCGCAACCGCACCGTGGAGGAGAACCTTGACCTGTTCCGCCGTATGCGCGCAGGCGAGTTTCCGGATGGCAGCCGTGTGCTGCGTGCTAAAATCGACATGGCGTCGCCCAACATGCACTTCCGCGACCCCATCATGTACCGCATCCTGCATGCCACGCATCATCGCACGGGCGACAAATGGTGTATCTATCCGATGTACGACTTCGCTCACGGTCAGAGTGACTCCATCGAGGGCATCACGCACTCCATCTGCACATTGGAGTTTGAGGTGCACCGCCCGCTGTACGATTGGTTCTGTGAGGCGTTGAGAATTCATCACCCGCAGCAAATTGAGTTTGCCCGTCTGAACCTCAACTACACCATCATGAGCAAGCGTAAGTTGCTGCAACTGGTGAAGGAGAACTATGTGAACGGTTGGGATGACCCGCGTATGCCTACCATTTGCGGTTTGCGCCGCCGTGGTTACACGCCTGCCGCCATCCGCAACTTCGCCGAGACTGTCGGCGTGGCCAAGCGCGACAATATCATTGATGTCTCCCTGCTTGAGTTCTGCGCGCGCGAGGACCTCAACAAGACCGCCATCCGTACCATGGCCGTGCTGGATCCGGTGAAGCTCATCATCGACAATTATCCCGAGGACCAGGTGGAGGAAATGGACGCCGTGAACAATCCGGAAGATCCCGAAGCGGGCACCCGTAAGGTTCCCTTTTCCAAAGAGTTGTGGATCGAGCGTGCCGACTTCCGCGAGAACGCCGACAAGAAGTTCTACCGCCTGACCATCGACCGTGAGGTGCGTCTGAAATACGCCTACATCATCAAATGCACCCATGTGGTGAAGGACGATGCCGGCAATATCACCGAGATTCACTGTACCTACGATCCGATGACCAAGAGCGGTATGCCCGACAGCAACCGTAAGGTGAAGGCCACCATCCATTGGGCTTCCGTGAAACACGCTAAGAAAGCTGAAATCCGTTTGTTCGACCGTCTCTTCAGCGTGCCCGATCCCGATGATTGTGAAGAAGGCCAAACCTTCCTCGACCATCTCAATCCTAACTCTTTGGTGATTCAGGATGGTTGGATAGAACCCTCTCTTACATTGGATAAGGCAATGGAAATCAAACATTTCCAATTCGAGCGTCTCGGCTATTTCTATGCCGACCCTGATTCCACGGAAGAGAAACTGGTGTTTAACAAAACGGTAAGTCTCAAGCAATAAGGTTCAAAGTTAAATACAAAAGAACTTTATAAACTTTAAAAACTTGAAGAACTTTTCGATCCTCTCCCCATTTACCCTGTACCTTTTTACCAACTTCACCTTTTATGCATTGCCTAACCGATTACGACACCAAGATTCTCATCGCCTTTAACATGAGTTTGCAGGGCGACAAGAAGTTCAGTGAGTTTCTGATGCGGAACGGATTTCCCGAGTTGGAAGCCCTTGCGGAGGCCATCCATTCCAACATTCAGGCGTTGGAGTGGTTGGCCAAGAACGGCTATCCGGAGTTTGCCGTGTTGAGCAATGCCATCGACGACGAACCCGAAGCCATAGAATGGCTGCAGAAGTATCATTGCGACTTCCTTTCCTTGTTTGCCGCTGCGTGCCGCAAAGACCCGAAAGCGATGAAATGGTTCGCTGACAACGATTTGAAGTTGTTCATCATGATGATCGCCAATATTCATAACATACTCATGTACCAGTCGTGGGATTCATCAGACATACACAAATTCCGCCGCTCGTGATAGGCCTGACATCTTCCGTCTCACATCCTACATCTCAAATCTTCCGTCCCATATCTCACATCTTACGTCTTACATCTCCCGTCTCAGATTAAACCCCCAACTTCCACCATGTCCCCCAACCTAACCCTTCTCCTCTTCGTTGCAATCGCTTTGCTTCTGCCGAGAATTCCGGTGGTGGGCAAGTTTTTCAACATCATCAATACGGGTTTGCATGAGTTGGGACATGCGCTGATGGCGTTGTTGTTGGATGGCGAAGTGCATAAGATAGAGTTGTTTAAGGACACATCAGGGGCAACGGTGACGCAAACCAAGCACAAGGCGGCCGCTTTTTTGATCTCGTTGGCGGGGTATCCGTTTGCGGCATCTATGGGATGGTTTGGATTTTATTTGGTCCAAAGTGGTGCGGCCATGGGGATGGTCATAGGTTTGTCGGTCCTGTTTCTGTTGATGTTGCTGTTTTGGATCCGCAATTGGTACGGCGCATTGTGGGTGGTGTTGTTCACGGCCATCAATGCGCTGCTGGTGTATTATCATAACTCCCAATACATTCAGTATGCGGCCATGTTTTACGCCGTGATGATCCTCACCGAGTCGGTGGTCTCGTCTTTTGTGTTGGTAGTGCTTTCGTTCAAGGATGCGTCGAAGGCCGGCGATGCCACGAATTTGGAGAATATCACGCATGTGCCGGCGCCCATTTGGGCATTGTTGTTTTTGTCCTATACCCTGTGGGTGGTGTATCGTGTGGTGATGATGGTGATATGATCAGGAATGTTTAGGTGGGGGAACCTGACATTATCGGGTCATTTTCACAAGGGCATCCGTTATTTCATCAGGAAATGTGGGATTGAAGGAAGAAAGCTTGGCGTTTCGGTTGAATGGCTCATACATCACGAACCAGAAATTTGCATTGTAGGGTAACACGGTCACAAATAGCGAGGCCTCATCAGCGGAATAGGCGTTCATGAAGTAACTGGTGTTGTTGCTTCCGGTTCCGTTCAACTCATATCGTTCAAAAAGGAATAAAGCCAAATCAGTATAATAATTGTTGGGGACCACAACCACATAACTGACTACCTGGTCGTTTTGGTCGAATGTCACCATCAAGGCAAAACCTTCTCTTTCATAAGGGAATATTGCTGCATTGGCATTTTCCTGATAAGGGGTCCCGTAGCGCGCTTTGATGGCATTCCGGCTCTCCCCGAAGTTAATGTACGGTTCGGTGTACAGCATGTAGGTAGGTTCTACCGTAACATGGATTTTTTTCTCGTCATAGTTGTTGGAAACCAGAATGTCGGTTTCGCCCACATGGTTGGCCAAGATAAGTCCGTCGGTTGAAACGGATGCGCAAAATTTGTTTAAGGAATGATATTCGTAATGACTATGTGCGGGAGCAGGAATCATATAGGATTTGTCTTTGTACAAGGAAATCTCGTAATCCGGAAGTTTTATGGGCTGTTTGAAGCATCCGGAACAAAGAACGCATAAGAAAACGGTAATAAGAAGTGATGATTTTTTCATTGATGGGTTGTATAAGAAATGATAAATAGGTTGCAAAAGTACTAATTTATAATGTAATAATCAAAAAGTGACAATCAAAAAGAGTAATATTTGAGAGAAAAATAGGTGTAATGTGTATGAATAGAGATGCTCAGGGTTGCGTGGGTTAATGTTGGAGGTTCCGCTCAACGCGATAGCGTTGAGCGGAATGGTGATAATGATATAATTTTTCCTATCTTTGCGGCCCAAAAACCAATCGAGTATGTCACAGTATCTTACCGAAAATATCAGCAAAATCACAACCAACACGCTGCAACGGATGCGCGACAACGGCGAGCGCATCGCCATGCTGACGGCTTACGACTATTCCATCGCCACATTGTTGGACATGGCCAAGATTGATGTCATCTTGGTGGGCGACTCCGCCGCAAATGTGATGGCGGGCTACAAAACCACCCTGCCTATAACGCTTGACGAGATGATTTACCACGCCTCTTCCGTGGTGCGTGCAGTGAAACGCGCGCTTGTGGTGGTGGATATGCCTTTCGGCACATACCAGGGCAATTCCAAAATGGCCCTGAGTTCCGCTATCCGTATCATGAAGGAATCCGGTGCGGATGCCATCAAACTGGAAGGTGGGGCTGAAGTGGCGGAGTCTATCGATCGCATTCTGAGCGCTGGCATCCCAGTGATGGGACATCTTGGTCTTACACCGCAGTCTATCAACAAGTTCGGCACATACGCCGTGCGCGCTACCACCGAAGATGAAGCGGCCGTTTTGCTGGAGAACGCCAAACTGCTGGAACAACACGGCTGCTTCGGATTGGTGCTGGAAAAAATCCCGGCCACTTTGGCGAAGAAAGTGACCGAATCTATCCATATCCCGACCATCGGCATCGGAGCTGGCGGCGCTACCAGTGGTCAGGTGCTCGTGTTCCACGACATGACCGGCGTCACGCAACAGTTCTCGCCCCGTTTCCTCCGTCGCTATCTCAATCTGAGTGAGGAGATTGTGGGCGCTGTGGAGCACTACATTGATGATGTCAAGAGCGGAAACTTCCCCAATGAGTCCGAACAGTACTGATCCCGTCTCGCTGCTTCAAGACCGTATTCTGTACGAAGACAACCACCTGCTTATCGTGAACAAGCGGGCAGGGGAGATTGTGCAGGGCGACCAGACTGGCGACAAACCACTGCTGGAACAGGTGCGCGACTACATCCGCGTGAAGGGCAACAAGCCCGGCAATGTGTTTTGCGGACTTGTGCATCGCATCGACCGCCCGGTCAGCGGCGCGGTCATCTACGCCAAAACCTCCAAAGCGCTGTCGCGGATGAATGAGATGGTGAAAAACCGGAAAATCCGCAAGATTTATTGGGCTGTTGTGGAAGGTGTTGTGACGGATGCGCCCCGACGGTTGGTGCATTACATGTGGAAAAACGAGAAGCTGAACAAGAGTTTTGTGTCGGAGGTGGAAAAGGAAAACTGGCGGAAGGCGGAGTTGTCCTATACCCTGTTGGGTGCTTCGGAGCGTTATTCACTGCTCGAAATTGAGCTGCACACAGGCCGCCACCACCAGATCCGCGCGCAGCTGTCCGCCATCGGACATCCCATCAAAGGCGACTTGAAGTATGGCGCGAAACGATCCAACGAGGACGGTTCCATCGCACTGCATGCGCATCAGCTGGTCTTTGAGCACCCCGTCAGTCATGAGACACTCAATATTCTGGCGGAACCCTTCGCTCCGCTGTTCCGAAAAATGTTGGGAGAATAAAAGAATTAGAATTCAGTAAGGATGTCCCCGTCGGTTGGGTCGAGGGAGAAAATGTTGTCGTTGTGCACGCGAATGACAAACACCCCTTTCTGGTGCGCATACTCTGCGGAGTCGCGGTCGTAGTTCACGGCGGCGACGGCCACCAGCACGCGCTTGTCGGCATATTCGTGACAAACCTCCTTGAAATGGGCCATCTGTTCAAGAAAATGATCCACATCAGCACAGGTGCAGTTGATTTTCACTTCCACCACAATGGCAATCTCATCATCCAGCAACAGCAGGTCCACTTCCATTCTTCTGCCCGCACTTTTGCTATACTTTTTGAAATTCTTCCAGCAGCGGTTGATGTTGTAGCCCCGTTCTTGGAACATTCGGATGGCCGAGGGCTCCATCAGACCTTCCAGAATATGCCCCGATTGCGAGGTGAACTTGGTGGAAAGCGCTTTGATCAGTTCCTTGGTCTCCTTCAGTTGTCGGTCGGTTTCCTTCATTCGACGGTCTGTATCTTTCATCTGACGGTCGGTTTCCTTCATCTGACGGTCCGTCTCTTTCATCCGACGTTCGTTTTCCTTAAACATTTCATGAATTTCGCGCATATCTTTGCTAAGGGCGCTCCAGTCATGATGGGTGATTCGGTTTAATCGGCGGGTTGATGTTTTCATAAGATTAAGGTTTTTGAGATTAATATTTTATTTATGCGGCAAAAATACAAAAATTACGGTTGTTTCCCTGCTTGTAATCGAAAAAATTGTCTTTGAATAGGTTGTTTTAGGGGGGGATTTAAGGAATGTTTTTTTCTGAATGTTTTTTTCCGAGCAATTAAAAAAAAGTGTATTTTTGCACCCACAAAAAAGGCGGGGTAGCTCAGTCGGTTAGAGCGTCGGATTCATAACCCGGAGGTCACGAGTTCAATTCCCGTTCCCGCCACAAAAATACACTGATAGTAATGTCGGTGTATTTTTTTTATATATTTGCAGGCAAAATCATTTTATTATGGATTCGTTCAGAAATTGTTTTTATTCGCTTGCCACCAGTTTGACATTATGTCTTTTGGTCCTATTTGTGCAGGACACTGTGCATGCTCAAACCTATTATAATGGCACGCCGCCGTCGTTTATGACCTTCACCGCCAATTATGTGAAATGCTATTATGGCGCATATTGGGATTCATGTAATGACAATAATGTCAACTATCACAATAATGGCAATAATACCACTCCCCCCACGCACAATACCAACCCTGGAGGATGGACTTCCAATACGGCGGGTTCCCATCATGGCACGGCCACAGTTGGCAGACTGGCTCAGCAACCCACTAACTGGAGCCACCGTATGCTGGTGCGTGGCACCAACTGGAACTCCTCCCAATACAACCAGTCTGGCATCGCCGCAAATGGCACCGACTATTGCATGTGCTATAACAACGGCGATAACACATATACTCGGATGCCCGTGCTCCCGGTTGGCGGTTGGGACTTGGAACCCAGCACCGCCGGGGACGAGATTGACACGGTAATCCAATTGGGCGGACCGGTTGACCAAGGCACCAAAAGCCAATCCATTGAGTATTACTTCATTCCCGATCCGGAGGAGAGTGTGCTGATGGTGATGTTGGCGTTTGCGACGGAAAAGTCCAATCACCAAACCTACTATAATCCCTTTTTTGTGGTGGAAGTGATGGATTCCGCCCATAATCTGCTCGATTTGGGTTACTATCCGGATTTGAGTGGTGCGCCGATGGACCAATATCCCTATTATTGGCCCTATTCCCGTTTCCTCTATGTGCCTATAAACCCGAGCAACTCATCGTGCAATATCCCATATTGCCTGGCCACCCCGGTCGGATATGATTATTATGGCACAAATGATGAGAACAAGGCCTTTGAGATTTCCGATTGCCCATTTGCGCAATATGGCGATCATGTGCCTGAGAAGCACAGCTCGTTGGAGAGCGAATGGTTCCGCTATACCCAAATCGCCTTCAACCTTTCCGAACAGGCCCGCCGTCACCAGAAAGTGATTTTCCGCGTGAAGGCGCACGCTTGCCAAGCCAGTTACCATTGGGCATACGGTTATTTTGCCGCCAGAATGGTGCCGGGCTATATTGAAGTGGACGATTGCCACCATGATGAGATTGTGCTGACTGTGCCGGATGGCTTCAGCGAGAATTCCTACATCTGGTATGCTGGCACCGATTCGGCTTCTGCCTCCCGTACCGATTACGACGGTTTGCATAGGGTGCATGTCAGCCGTACCCACGGCCCCCTTTACCCCTACTACCGTTGTGAGGTGAAGACTCAAGCCGGTGTCCCCATCATATATCAATGCCATGTGGATGATTATATCCGGTTGATTAGCGGTTTCACCTACGAACAGGTGCAAAGCGATGTGGAGAACAATGCCTACACCGTGCAGTTCGTGAATAAAGGTATTTATGAGCATTACACCTTGCATGATCTTGATTCTGTAAGCATAGACTCCGTTGATTTCCAGAATGTGGAGTGGGATTTCGGCGACAACTCGCCTAGGGATAACACCATTAACCCCATTCATGTTTATACAGAACAGGGTTTCTTCAATGTGATGCTGAAAGTGTGGGACAATGATTTCCACTGCTGCGACTCGCTGGTTGGACTGATTCATGTGGACAGCATCAACCATGTTTCGGTGGAGTTTTATGATACCGAGCATGTGCGGTTGTACCCTAATCCCGCCACGGATAGGGTAGCGGTTTCGCTGTCGGATAACGAGCCATTGAGTCGGATTACCATTATGGGAATGGATGGCCGTGTGCTGAAGACACTCGAGGCGTATGAGAACCCTTCGGATGTGTATGTGGGCGACCTCCCCGCCGGCAATTATATCCTGCGTGCGGAATCGAAAGACAGAACATATACCACCAAAATGGTTAAGCTTTAAAGTTGAAAATAAATAAAAGACACTTGCAACATACAAGAAGCGATTTCGTTATTGTTATGTAACTAGCAAGGATTATTATTTTAAATTATTGAACATGAAAAAAATCAATATCTTTTTGCCGTTTGCCTGTATGGTCGGCTTGTTGTTGACGCTTGCAACGGAAATGAAAGCGCAGTCGTACCAATACGCGCCTTGGCGTGAAACGGATGTGCTGCCCAACGGCCAACCTCGGCCATTGGATTTCATGACATTGGGCGACCAGAACCACACCTATGTGAAATGCGCCTATGGCAACAGCCATACGGATTATAATAGTCATCAAGGCACAACAGGTTCGGGAAATACGGCCAGTCACGCGATTATCACCACCTCAGGAAACGACCCATGCCGCTGCTACCAGAATGGTTCACAATATACTCATGAGAATTTCCTGCCGCCCTCTTGGGATGGCGTGCCGGGTCACACACAGGACAAGGTTATTCGTATTGGATGTTATGGCTGCCACTCTTGTCAATGTACTCAAGCGCAAGAAATTGAATACTGGTTCTTTCCCCCAAAAGATTCCAGTACATTATTGGTGTATTTCTCCTTCTCTCAAGAGAATGCCTCGCATAGCGCTTCTTCAAATCCCAGATTTTATATTGAGGTGTTGGACGCCCAAACAAACAGCTTGATTCCCAGTGGATATTACAAACGCTGCAATGGAACTACCAATAACCAGTGGCCATACAGCCGTTTCCTTGCCGTACCTAGTGGAACTAACTCAAGTCAAAACACAAGTTGCCCGGATCCGGATGGAAGCGGTATTACCTTATATTATTGGGCATTCGCCGAATCCACACCTACAACTTTCCCATACCGTGTTTGCCCTGAAAATCAAACCAGCGGATTGTCTTATGAGGATGTGCACTGGTTTGAGTACAAACCGCTGGCATTCGACCTTTCTTCATACGCCAATCAGAACAGAGCAGTGAAGTTGAGAGTTCGCGCCCGCGCTTGCGATCCCGATTATCACTGGGCGTACGGCATGTTCGCCGCCAAACTGATTCCCGGCTACATATCGGTGGACGCCTGCGGCGACGACCTCGTCACCATGTCGGTGCCATGGGGCTTTTTGGAGGACACCTACGAGTGGCATTACGGAACCGACCCTGCGCACTCCAGCAATATCATAGAGCCGAATGACCGTCCGGGCGTTACGGGAACAACTTACAATTTGGTGCTCGACCCCACACAGACCCGTATCTGGCCCTATTACCGCTGCGAGATGAAATCCTACACGGGTGCTCCGTTTACCTATGAGGCCTATATCAAGAAGTACGACATCCAGCCCGATTTCTCTTATTCCCAAGTCACCGACGAGGACTTCCCTTGTTCTCACCTGATTCAGCTCCAAAACACCGGAAAAGTGTGCGAGTTGACACCAAAAGCCTCAGAAGCCGGCTATGATACCACCTTCCAAACGAGTGGTTATCACTTGCATTGGTATTACAAGAACAGCGCCGGTGTCTATCAGACGCTACCTGCCAGCGAGAATGTGGACGACCCCGTCTTCAACGTGTCAAACACAGCCGACATAAATCTTCAGAATTTTGACCCCGTCACCGATTCCATCATGGTCAAACTTGTGGTGCAGGACTCCCTGCGGAAGTGTATCGACAGCATCGAGCTCAACGTCGGGCTGAACCCCGACTTCGTCAGGGTTGGGACCAAGGACACCACCGTGTTCGCCTGCCAGAACCAGCTGCCCTACTTCTACAACCGAGAGAAATATGGAGACCATTACCGCTGGGACTCGCCGGGCAGACGCGAATGCCATGTGGGCGCTGATTTCGGCGACAAGTCGTGGAACTACTGCGACAGCGTGGTGACCGTAACCCTGGAAGTCATGCAGCCCAAACTGGAGATTCAGGATATCGGCGACTACTGCGACTCATTCCGTACGACGCTCATGGTGAAGCCGGCCGCCAACCAGGCGTTCGCGCCAGAAGACATCCATGTGCAGAACTGGAACGGCGACGAGACCGCCACGGGCACATACTACACCGCCATGACTGCTGGCGTTTACTCCGTACTGGCCAACATCGGTGAGTCCGGGTGCTCCGCATCCGCCACCTACAAGATCGCCGCCTGTATGCCCTTCATGAACCTGCCGAACTCCATCACACCATCCAACCACGACAACATCAACGACTGCTTCGAGATCCCGCAGAAGAGTCTGGTGAAGTCCATCGAGTTCACGGTGTTCAACCGCAACGGCACGGTGGTGTTCCACACCACGGATGTGAACTTCAAATGGCGCGGCGCGCGGTTCAGCGAGGACTATCCGGCCCCCGACTTCACGAACCAGACCTATGTCTATACGCTGAAGATGGTGGACTACAACGGCAAACCCTATCCGGTAATCAAAGGTTCGATACTGGTGCTGTAAAAAACAGATTATCATTATATTAAACAGATTGAAATGTCTTCTAAAATATGTAAGATCCTATGGGTTGTGGTGTGTGGTTTGCTCATGACCGCTTGTCCCTCTAAACCCAAAGACACTCCAGCACAAAAGCCGACGGTGACACCGCCGGCTTTTGACATTGATTCGGCATACGCTTTTGTGAAAGCGCAAACGGATTTCGGACCGCGCACATTGGGAAGTGCTGCCCATACGCAATGTGCTCAATATCTGGTGAATAAATTGAGCGAGTTTTGTGATACGGCATTTGTGCAGGATTTTGATGCCCGCACCTATGACGGCAAAACCTGGAAGGCGCAGAACATCATCGCTTCCTATGCTCCTGAGAAATCGGAGCGCGTGGTGCTTGCCTCGCATTGGGATTCGCGTCCCTTCGCTGACCACGATCCAAATCCTGCCAACCACGATAAGGCTATTGATGGTGCCAATGACGGTGCCTCCGGCGTGGGGGTGCTGTTGGAAGTGGCTCGCCAGCTGCGCCAATTGAATCCTGCCATCGGGGTGGATATAGTCCTGTTCGATGCGGAGGATTACGGCCCGAAGGAGGGTGTGCAGGCACCTCCAGGCGAATGGTGGGGGCTCGGTTCCCAATACTGGGCGCAACATTTCCATAAAGCGGACTATATGGCGCGCTACGGCATCCTGCTCGACATGGTGGGCTCGCCGAATGCCCGCTTCTATCAGGAGAGTTTCTCCGTGCGCGACGCGCAACCCGTTGTGGCTAAAGTCTGGGCGCATGCCTACGATTTGGGATACGGGGATTGCTTCATTAACCAGCCCGGAGGCATTATCACCGATGACCACTATTATGTCAATAAGTATGCGCCGTTCAAGATGATAGACATTATCCATTACGACATGTACTCCGGGACCGGTTTCGACCCCGTTTGGCATACGATGAATGACAATATCCAGCATATTGACAAAAACACGCTCGGCGTGGTGGGAAGAACATTGTTGCATGTGATTAAAAATGAAGAATGATGAGTTTTAAGGTTTTTAAATTCGGAGGTGCGTCAGTGAAAGACGCGGCAGCCATAGAAAATCTGCATGCTATTCTGCGCTGTTATCCCGATGACAATCTTGTTGTGGTGATTTCCGCGATGGGCAAAACCACTAACTTCCTGGAAAAAGTGCTTCATGCCTATTATCACGATCCTGACCAGGTGGAGACATTGGTTTCTGAGTTGGAGAAACAACATAAGGATGTGGCCATACGGTTGGTGCCCGACCCGGGTTCCATACTTGACCGGATCGGAGAACTCTTTAATCAGTTGAGGACAAAATTGGCCGAAGAGCATTCCAACAACTACGATTTCGATTATGATCAAATTGTGAGTTTCGGAGAATTGTTGTCCACCACCATTATCTCCATGTATCTGAATCTTGCAGGACTACCTAACACCTGGCTTGATGCACGCCGTCTGGTGCGTACCGATTCAACCTACCGTGAAGGACATGTGGACTGGGATACTACAGTGAACCAGATTTGTGAAAACATTGGTGGGCATTCAGACAGAGTGTTTGTGACGCAGGGCTTTATAGGTGGCACGGCCGAACATCTGACCACCACACTGGGTCGCGAGGGCTCCGACTACTCGGCCGCTATCATGGCGTATGCGCTTGATGCCGAAAGTGTGACTATCTGGAAAGATGTGCCCGGACTGCTTAATGCGGACCCGAAACGCTTCCCCGACGCGGTAAAGTTGGATGAGATTCCCTATGAGGAGGCCGTGGAACTTTCGTACTATGGTGCCTCCATTATCCACCCCAAAACCTTGAAACCGCTTCAAAACAAGCAGATTCCACTGTATGTGAAATCCTTCTTCCATCCGGAAGAGGAGGGTAGTGTCATCAAGTCCTGTTCCGAAAGAAACAAGATTCCCTCCATCATTGTGAAGGACCATCAAACACTTTTGACCGTTTTCCCGAGGGATTTCTCCTTTATAGCAGTGGAGAATCTGTCGGAATTGTTTGCGGTTTTCGCGAAATATCGTATTCGGGTTAACATGATGCAGAACTCGGCATTGAGCTTTTCCGTATGTACGGACGCCGAACCCGACCGCGTGGCGCAATGTGTGGCGGCATTGCACGACAAGTACAAGGTCAAATACAATGAAGATGTGCAACTGATAACCATTCGTCACTATAACAAACAGATTATCGACAAGGTGCTTGCGGGTCGCACAGCCATCCTTCGCCAAACCAGCCGCGCCACCATACAGTTTGTGGTAGTTGGAGGATGAGAGAAAGAGTAAAAGAGTGGAAGGCACATAAAGAGTTTTCTATTAACAGAAAAATGCTAACTTTATAAACTTTACAAACCTTACAAACCATATAACCACACTATGAAACAGCGTTATCTTATCAGCGGCGGCGGCACGGGAGGCCATATTTTCCCGGCCTTGGCCATCGCAAAAAAAATAAAGAAGGAGAATCCGGATGCGGACATCCTTTTCATCGGCGCCAGCGACAAAATGGAAATGAAGCGTGTCCCAGAAGCCGGTTTCCCGATAGAAGGGTTGAAAATTTATGGCATCAGCCGCGATTTTTCCATCAAAGGCATCTGGAAAAATGTGAAACTTCCCTTTGTCCTGATGGGCGCTATGAGGAAAGCCCGGAAAATTATCCGCAATTTCAAACCCGATATCGCCATTGGAGTAGGGGGATTCGCTTCCGGTCCTGCCCTGAAGGCCGCCGACCAACTGGGCGTGCCCACTCTGTTGCAGGAGCAGAACTCCTATCCGGGTGTCACCAACAAGATGCTGGCCCCAAAAGCCAAGCGTATTTGTGTGGCATACGAGGGACTGGAAAAATTCTTCCCTGCGGATAAGATTGTGCTGACAGGCAACCCCATTCGTGAGGAAATTCTGAATTTGAAACGGAAAGACCCTAAAGCGTACGAGTTTTTCGGTTTTTCCCCTGAAAAGAAAACGGTTTTGGTGGTCGGAGGTAGTTTGGGCGCCCGAACATTAAATGAAACGATGGCCGAACATCTTGACGAGTTCCGCAATGCCGATATCCAACTTTTGTGGCAGACGGGTGAGTTGTACTATAAAAACATAGATTCCAAGTTGTTGGCCGAACAGGATGAGCATATCCGCATCATGCCGTTCATCCGCAATATGAACGATGCTTACAGTATGGCCGACATAATCGTGTCGCGCGCTGGCGCATTGGCCATTGCCGAGCTCGCAGTGGTTGGAGTGCCTACCATCTTAGTGCCTTTCCCCTATGCGGCCGAGGACCATCAAACCTACAATGCCAAAGCACTCTCCTCAAGAGGCGCTGCCGTGTTGATTCCCGACTCTCAGGCAAAGGCAGAACTGATGCCCGCCCTTATGGACTTGGTGAAGGATCCCGAACGCTGTGCCCACATGGGAGAAGTGTTGCGCACCTTTGCCCAACCAGATGCTATCGATAAGATTTACAGTTATATAGAACAAGTGTAACCCGATTACAATCCTGCCATGGCTTTTTTTAAGGACAATCTGTCTGTGAAACAAACCGAATTTGAACTTGCCCCCGGCAGGATTCTTATCTCGGTGCCATATTATAACGACACCTTCTTCAACCGTTCTGTGGTACTGCTTACCGATTATGAGGACGAGCATGTGGCAGGTCTTATCCTGAACCATCGTCTGCCATATCCCGTCAGCCAGCTGGTGGACGGATTGCGCGTGGAGGCGCCCATGTACCTGGGCGGCCCGGTTCTGCCTACCGCATTGTTTCTGCTGCATTCGTTCGAGAGTTGCAAGGATTCCTCCCAAGTGGCTCCGGGCATCTATGTCGGATATGACCAGGTGCTGTTGGCACTGATTGAACACAGGGCAATACCGAATCTACAATATCGCTTCCTGATGGGTTATGCGGGTTGGAGTCCTGGACAATTGGAAGGCGAAATAGCCCGGAATATGTGGGTGATTGGTAATCCGACTCCGGAACTGGTGTTCCATACCGAACCTGAGAAAATGTGGACCAAGTCTGTGCAAGTGTTGGGTGATGGTTATCAGCATTGGCTGAATGTGCCCGAATACATCAATCTTAATTAGTTATGAAAAAATCTCTTGTCGTTCTGTTTCTGTTGTTTGCAATAACGCTCGGCGCATTTGCCCAGCGCTCCACCACTTCCAGCAATTTCAAGGGCGGTGTGCGAGCCGGTTTCACCGCCACCCAAATTTCCGGCGATGACCTGGTCGGTTTCCACAAACTGGGCGCCTATGCGGGTTTGTATGCCAACTATCCCCTGAATGATAAGGGCAATCTGAAACTGCAGGCGGAGATCAATTTCACGATGAAAGGGAGTCATACCTATATTCCGCCTAAACAAACCGCCAATATCACGCAAAAATATGTGCTGAATCTGGGTTATGTGGAAGTGCCTGTGCTGTTGCGCTGGCGCTTCGCCCGTCTGACCATTCGAGGGAACAGCGATTTTGAATTCGAACTCGGTCCCATGTTCGGCGTGAACCTGTATCAGCGTGAACGCGACTTGTATGGGCAGATTCAGGGAAGACCGCCGTTCAGCCGGTTTGAACTCTCCGCTTTGGCGGGTATTTCCTATATGTTCAATGAGCACCATGGCGTCAGTTTCCGCTTTTCCAATTCCATTTTAAGAGTGCGCAAACCCAATTGGGCGGTCAATAGGGGTGTTAAACTGCAATATAACACCGTGCTGATGTTCAGTTATTTCTATCAGTTTTAGCGATAGAAAATAATGAACAGGTGTGCATAATTTTTGTGTTAAAAAATATTATTTTTTGAATGATATTTAATATATTTGCAACCGTATTAGGAATATGCGGGAGAGTTTTCCCTTTGTAATTTATTGAAACAAAGGAAAATAAGATGAAAATTTAGGAATTCACATTTTATTAACCCTTAAATTTTAACGCTTATGAAAAAGTATTTCGCTGAAATGGTAGGAACCTTTGTTCTTACATTCTTGGGCTGCGGAACAGCCATGTTCCTCGGTTGCGCTACGCCTGCTGGCGTGGTAGGTACAGCTATCGCCTTCGGTCTCTCCGTGGTGGCTATGGCTTACACCATTGGCGGTATCTCCGGATGCCATATCAACCCGGCCATTACCCTTGGCGTTGCGCTCTCCGGCCGTATGAGCTGGAAAGACGCTATCGGATACTGGTGTGGTCAGCTCGTTGGCGGTATCATCGCTGGCGCTTGCCTGTTGCTGCTCGTCAATGTGGTGACTCCGTCCGCTTGCGGTATCGCTGAAGGCATGACAGGTCTCGGCTGCAATGGCGTGGCTAACGCTGGCGGTCCTGGCGGCGCATTCCTCGTGGAAGTTATCGCCACATTCCTCTTCGTGCTCGTGGTGCTTGGCACTACCGACGAGAAAGTGGGTGCCGGCAATTTCGCAGGTCTCGCTATCGGTATGTCCCTCATCCTGATTCACCTCGTGTGCATCAACCTGACGGGCACTTCCGTGAACCCCGCTCGTTCCATCGGACCGGCTATATTCGCTGGTGGCCAGGCCCTGTGCGACCTCTGGGTGTTCATCTGCGCTCCGCTCGTAGGTGCCGCTCTCTCCGCACTCGTTTGGAAATGCTTCTCCTGCGAAAAATGCAGCAAGAAAGAAGAATAATCCTATCGCGAAATGATGAGAAAAAAGCGCCTCTTTCGGGGCGCTTTTTTATTGCCGTTGCTTAGAAAAAAAAAGTGTACTTTTGCAATCGTATTTTTTAAACAAAATAATTCATTTTTATACCCATGGAAAAGAAAGATCCCATTGAAGAAGCCCGCAGATATGTGGCTAATGCGGAGGAGGTCATTAAGAAAGCCAATTATGACCCCGAATTGAAAATCTACACCGACGGAAAATATGTCAAGATGGCTGGAAACACCTTGTGGAACGGTTGTCTTGTCGCATTAGACGCATTGTTTGGCATTCGTAAAAGCAAAGGTCGCCCCTCAATTGACAAATACAAGGAAGTGGCCGCCCAACGCGACAAGAAACTATTGGCGTTTGTTGTGACCGGCTACGACATTATGCATTTGTCTATGGGCTATGATGGAATAAAAAACAAAAAAGTTTGTTCCACTGGTTTTGAGACGGCGAACGACATTATCAATCGTTGTGCAGCGTTAATCCCTAAGCAGATAACGGCTTAACCTGTCTCCAAACGGAAGTTCCTTGCTGTCTTACATCTTGTCCGGAACATCAATTCCCAGCAACTTCATGCCATTCCGTATCGTTGTGGCCACCCATTTGGATATCTGCAGTCGGAACAACCGTTTGCCGGTGTCCGCTTCCTTGAAGATGGGGGTCTCCTGATAGAAATGGTTGAACTGCTTGGCTAAATCGTAGATGTAGTTGGCGATTAAAGCCGGACTGTAGTTGTCGCCCGCTGACAAGACCACTTGTGGGTATTTGTACAGTACCTTGATAATCTGCTTTTCCTCACTCTCCATGACAGTGTCAGTGGGTAGGGTGTCCGTGATCTGGATGCCCTGCTCCGTCGCTTTGCGCAGCAGCGATTGGATGCGCGCGTGGGTGTATTGGATGAACGGGGCCGTGTTGCCGTTGAAATCAATGGACTCGGCCGGGTTGAACAGGATGTTCTTGGTGGGATCCACCTTCAGGATGAAATATTTGAGCGCCCCGAGTCCGATCATTTCGTACAAGGCATTCGCTTCGTCAGCAGGGAAGTCAAATTTGCCCAACGCTTCCGTGCCGCTCTTGGCCTCTTGGAACATGTCGTCCATCAAATCGTCGGCGTCCACCACAGTGCCTTCCCTGGATTTCATCTTGCCGCTGGGCAACTCCACCATACCGTAGGAAAGATGGTAAATGCTGTTGCCGAATTCCTTCTCCAATTTCTTGCCCAATACCAGCTTCAGCACATCAAAATGGTAGTTTTGCTCATTACCGACCACATAAATCATCTTTTGCGGTTTGAACTCTTCATACCGCAACTGGGCGGTGCCCAAATCCTGTGTCATATATACGGAAGTGCCGTCTTTTCGCAGCAAAACCTTCTCGTCCAAACCCTCGTCGGTCAAATTCACACGCACGGATCCGTCTTCGTGACGATAAAACACGCCTTTGTCCAACCCTTCTTGTACCAGCGATTTTCCGAGCAAATAAGTGTTTGACTCATAATAAGTTTTGTCAAAATGGATACCCAGACGGTCGTAAGTGGCGTCAAAGCCGGCATATACCCATTGGTTCATGGTTGCCCACAAGGAGCGCACTGTTTCGTCCCCGGCTTCCCACTTGCGCAGCATCTCTCTGGCTTCCAGCATGATGGGGGCTTGTTGGGCGGCCTCGTCCTCAGATAATCCTTTCTCAATCAGTTCTTTCTGTTCCTCTTTGTAATGCTGGTCGAAAACCACATAATATTTGCCCACCAGATGGTCGCCTTTCATGCCCGACGATTCCGGTGTCTCCCCATTGCCGTAGCGCAACCAGGCTACCATGGATTTGCAAATGTGTATGCCACGGTCGTTTACAAGGTTTACCTGCACTACAGGATGTCCGCAAGCCATCAGGATTTGCGACACAGAATGCCCGAGCAGGTTGTTGCGGATATGGCCGAGGTGCAACGGTTTGTTGGTGTTTGGCGATGAATATTCGATAAGAATCGGCGGTTCCTGCTGTCGCCCGTTCTGCCCGTATTGCGCATCCTGATAATGGTCGCGCAAATAATCTTTCCAGAAAGCGTCGCCGATGGAGAGGTTGAGATAGCCCTTCACAACATTGTAGCCGGAGAGCAGGTCCACGGAAGCGCATAGCGCCTCGCCAATCTCTTTGGCCACCATGTCGGGTGCCTTGCGCGCCAACTTCACATACGGGAACACCACGATGGTGAGGTCACCCTCAAACTCTTTGCGGGTGGGCTGAACCAAAGCGGGGTCCGCATCAATGGTGATATTGTATAAATCCGAGAGTGTCTTTTGCAGTGCGTTAGCTAATGCGGTTTCTAAAATCATGGTATCTGTCAGTAAATAAATGTTTTATTCTTTGGATTTGTTCTTTTTGAACAGGGTTTTCCAGTAATTCATGTGCCAGAAGATGTGAAACAGGACAACAATGGTCATGGCGATGCCGAATTCCACATGGTAGTATTTCACCGTCCAAAGCCATTCCATTTTCCATCCGTAATTGATTTGCAGCACAAGGAAAAAGCCCAATAAACAGGAAACCAGAGCGGTGATGAGCAGCAGGATGTTCCATATTTTGCGGTGTGTGGTCTTTTTCAGGACATTGGCCTTCACCAAGATGGAGGTGAGGGCATACAAACCCAGTGTGATGGCCGAAATCAGGATCAGGTCATAGGGCTTTTTGGTCTTGACCGGTTCTTCGGATTCGACGCTTTCGGGCACGATTTCATTGTCCGTCGGCTTTATCTCTTCCTCCGGCGCACCAGGCGTGGCTGTGGGCTCTATCGGGGCTTCTTCGGCGGTGGGTTTTGTGGTATTGGCTCTCTCAGGAGCGCTTTTGGCGGGCTGTGTTGCTTTGGGTTCGCTCTTCTCTGAGATGGCAACCTCTTCTACCGTGGCGGTTGATGTGTTGGACAAACGGCCGCGGTCGCAGAACCCGTCATCGTTCTCATCAATGAAGCGTCCGCAGCGTCCCGGACAATCAATGGCCCCGCAATCTTGTGGCACCTGTGCCCAGGCGGCTAAACATGCGCACAACAGCAATAGGGTGGTGAAAATGATTTTTTTCATGAAAAGGGAAAATGAATTAAAAAAGGGCAAGTCTGAACGGCTGCCCTTTTGATGTTTTATTCGAAGCTGAGTAATTCGATTTCAAAAATCAGGGTGGCGCCTCCCGGAATCAAACCGCCGGCACCTTGATCACCGTATGCCAAATCAGAGGGGATGTAGAAGATGTATTTGGAGCCGGTGGGCATCAGCTGCAGACCCTCGGTCCAGCCGCGGATAACCTGGTTCAGACCGAATGTGATGGGCTGACCGCCGTTGTTTTCAGTGGAATCGAACACGGTGCCGTCAATCAGCGTGCCTTTGTAATTCACAGTCACTTTGCTGGTTGCGGTCGGTTTGGGGCCGTCACCTTGTTTGATGATTTTGTACTGAAGTCCGGATTCCGTCACATGCACATCTGGATTCTTCTTGTTCTCGGCGAGGAAAGCCAATCCCTCAGCTTTTGCAGCGTTGGCTTTGTTGGCCTGCTTTGCCTGCATATCCTGCTGGAATTGCATGAAAATCTCCTGCATCTGCTGTTCTGAAAACTTGTTTTGTCCGGCCAAACCGTCGCGCACACCTTGTGCAAAAGCGTCCAGGTCAAGATTGACGCCGTCATGTTTTACTTGTGTGCCAAAGTTAGCGCCAATGGCATAACTCACTTTTTGATCTTGTGTCATTGTCTCTTGGGATTTAACGGACATTGCGGCACCTGTGAAGAGAATGCAGAGTCCGATGGTTAATAATCTTTTCATTGTACTATTGATTTTTTATTGTTAACTTTTTTGGGACTGCAAAAGTACAAAAAAGTTTTATTGTTTGTGAATTTTTAGGGTCACAACTTCTCGCCGACAATAATGGTGTGTTCCCCCTCCCGCATCGTGGCACCGAACAAGTATAATCCGCCTCCGTCGGCCAGTTTGAGTTGCTTGCGCAGTTCTTCGGCGCTCCAGGGGAAGTTACGGACAGCGATGTTGGCCTTTTTGATGCCCGAGAGGTGTTTGGCCGCCTCTTTTTTGTTGAAATGGAAATGATTTACAATGCGGAATTGCCTTCCCGGAAAGTCTTCTGATGGTGTGTCGCATGTATATAGATGCGTGTGCGGATGCAGTTTTTGCAGCCCGTATCGTGTGGCGATGCACTTGAACCCACCAGCCTTCATTACGGCAGCGTTGGGCTCCAGCAGATACGCTCCTAATGAGTCTGCCAATGCGGGCACCGCTTCCATCTCTTCAATGTTGCTGAATTGGAAATCCGAGATATGCCCGTTTTGTATGTTAACAGCATGATAATCAATTTTTTCCGGAATGCTGTGGGAGAGCAGGAGAAGAATCTCCCTGCATTCGCCATTGACGGCAACCACATGAATGGCAGTGGTCTCCGGCAACAACGCCAGCGTGGCTTTCAAATCCAACATGGGAGAGAGCTTTACCAACACCAGCTTGCGTGCCTTTTCTAATAGTTGCTCTTTGTGTTGGGTGAGGTCGGGAGTGCACTCCTGAAGCGTGACCACCCGTTGCCCATGAACATTGCGCCGCGAGGGGTCCAGATAGATGACATCCACCTCGGACAGGGTGGGGAGCATCTCTTCCATGGTGCCGTTTAGAATTTGTAAATTATTGATATTGAATATATTGGCGTTATACAGAACCAATTTGCACAGTTCGTCCATCGGTTCCACATAGTATCCCTGCTCGAAGACTTTTGCCAGGGCCAAGGCATCTACCCCGAAACCGCCGCTCAGGTCGGCAAAAGATTCCCCACTTACAATCGACGCTTTGTATTGGGCGGTTTGGGAGGATGAACACTGCTCCATGGAAATGGTGGGCGGGTAAAGGATGTTTTCGTTCGCATAATAGTCCGGCAGTTTATCCTTTGCTTTCTGCCTTCCTTGGATCTGCTGCAGCGCAAGGGGGAAATCCACATCCGGATCCTTGCATCCGCGCAAGGCCAACTTCCGGACATCCTCATCCCGATGCCGCTGAATGAAATCCCATGTTTTCCGATTGATTGTCATATTGCTAATGTTCATTCCCCGTTTACCGTTCACCCTTGTACCGTTCACCTCCTTCACCCATTCACATACCGTTCCATCTTCTCCATCCAATGCATGGCCGATTTCATGGTGGGTATCTTATGGATGATGAACAGCAGTTTGCCTTTCACTTCTTTCAGTTGTATGAGCGGGTGGTTGGCTTGCAGAAAACCAAGCACTTTGCCAAATTCTTCCGACTGGTAATATCTGGAGGAGGAATTGCCGATGAAATAACCGGTCAGGGTGTTCTTTTTCAAAATGATTTTCTCGAAATGCAACCGGCCCGCAATCAGCCGCAATGGTATGGTTTGCAGCAGTTCCTCTGTGGGTTGGGGTAGAGTTCCGAAGATGTCAAGTAGTTTTTTGCGGAAAGTTTCCAGTTTGTCCAAATCCTTGATGCTCTCAAGTTCTTTGTACAAACTCATGCGTTCGCTCACATTGCTGACATAATCGGAGGGAAACAGGGCTTCAATGTCGGTTTCAATAAGACATTCGCGCACCAATAGCTTGGAGTTGTCGGCGGTTTCAATTTCTTGATCACCTAAATCTTGCATTTCCCGAATGGCCTCGCTCAAGATTTTCTGATACATTTCATAACCAATCTCGTTGATGAAGCCGCTCTGGTCGGCACCGAGAATGTTGCCGGCTCCGCGGATGTCCAGGTCGCGCAGGGCAATCTGGATGCCGCTGCCGATGTCGGAGAAGTCTTCAATGGCCTGTAACCGTTTGCGTGCCTGATCGTTGAGTGTGTCATAGGGCTTAGTGAACAGGTAGCAGAATGCCTTTTGGTTGTTACGGCCCACGCGCCCGCGAAGCTGGTGCAGAACATTGAGCGCGAAGTTTTGCGCATCGTTGATGATCATGGTGTTGGCGTTCACAATGTCCAACCCAGACTCCACGATAGTGGTGGACACCAAAACATCGTACTGCTGGTTGATGAAGTCGGTCATGATTTTCTCCAACTGCTCGCCTTCCATTTGACCATGCCCTATAGCCACCTTGGCTGAGGGGACTAGTCGTTGGATGAGTCCTGCCAACTCTTTGATGTTCTGGATTTTATTGTGCACCACAAACACTTGTCCGTGGCGGTTGAGTTCGAATTGTATGGCATCGCGAAGCAGTTCCTCGTCAAACACATGCACTTCGGTCTGGATGGGCTGGCGGTTGGGTGGGGGCGTGGTGATAACGGAGATGTCGCGTGCGCCCATCAGCGAGAATTGCAAGGTGCGGGGAATGGGCGTGGCCGACATGGTCAGCGTATCGACACTCACGCGCAATTCGCGCAACTTCTCCTTCGCAGCAACACCGAATTTTTGTTCCTCATCGATGATAAGTAGTCCTAAATCTTTGAAAACCACATCTTTGCTTAGTAACCGATGAGTTCCGATGAGTATATCAACCTGACCATCCTTCAGCCGTTTCAGCGTGGCCTTAATCTGTTTGTTGGTCTTGAATCGGTTGATGTACTCCACCTTGCAGGGCATGTCGCACAACCGGTCGGTGAAGGTGGTGTAGTGTTGCAATGCCAGTACGGTGGTGGGCACGAGCACGGCCACCTGCTTGCTGTCGCACACGGCCTTGAACGCCGCGCGGATGGCGATTTCCGTCTTCCCGAATCCCACATCGCCGCAGATGAGCCGGTCCATGGGATGCTCGTTCTCCATGTCGGCCTTCACCTCCGCAAGTGTTTTAATCTGGTCAGGTGTGTCTTCATAGATGAACGAGGCTTCTAATTCTGTTTGCAAGTAGTTGTCAGCCGAGAAGGCAAATCCTTTCCGTGCTTTCCGCTGGGCGTAGAGTTGGATGAGGTCAATGGCTAACTCCTTGATTCTCTTTTTTGTACGCTCCTTGATCTTGTCCCAAGTGCCCGACCCGATTCGGTGCAGGGTGGGGGCGGTGCCGTCTTTGCCCACATATTTGGAAATCTTGTGCAAAGAATGGACACTTACATATAATATGTCACCGTCTTTGTAGGTGAGTTTGATGACCTCCTGCTCCTTGCCGTTCATCTCGGTTTTCTCCAACCCTTGGTAAATGCCGATCCCATAGTCGATATGGACTACATAATCACCTGGTTGCAAGTCATATATCTCGCGCAGCGTAAAGGCCTCGCTCTTCTTGTATCGGTCGCGGATAACCACACGCTCGTGTTTCTCCAAGAACTGGTGGTCGGTATAGACGGCCAGCTTGTGGTTCTCATCGCGGAAGCCTTCGTGCAGAATGTAGCGGATAGGGTAGTAGAGCGGTTCTATTTTGTAGTTGGTGGCGTTGTGCTTGTTGTACTTGTCCAGCAAGTCCAACATGATCTTATACAGACGGTCAAGTTGCGACTGGTTCTCCGCCATGAAAACACTGCGGATGCCATGTTCCATGTTGTCGATCCATTCCAGGAAAAGGTAATCGAAGCTGCGCCCGAAGTTGTTTTGGGGTTTTAAGGCAAAGTCGATGGTCTGCCCGGCGCTGTCGTTTTTTGAATTGATATGGAATTGCAGATGGCCGGTGCAAGCGGAGTCGAAATCTCGTTTCCCGATGAACAGTTCGTCAACACTGTTTTTATGTTCCAGATTGTCGTCCTCAAACTCCTCTTTCACAGTCTTATAGAGTTGCCCGACCTGTGAGCCGATATCTTTGGGGTTGTCTAACCACAAGACAGTTTCCGGAGGAAGAAAATCCAACAGCGATATGCGTTGCTCTTCCTTGTCGAGTGACACGATTTTCGGCATGATGCGAATCTCGGGCTCTTCCCGAATCGACAGTTGTGTCTCGGGATTGAAAAAGCGGATCGACTCGATGGTGTCCCCGTCCAGTTCAATACGGTAAGGATATTCCTCGGAGAAGGAGAAAATGTCAAAGATGTTGCCACGCCAGGCGAATTGTCCAGGTTCAAAAACGAAATCTTCCTGTAAGTACTCAAATTCGTAAAGGAATTGGAGGAATATGTCAGTGGGGATTTCATTGCCTTGACGGATGACGAAAGAGTTGTCGCTCAAAAATTTAGGAGTGACCACCTTCTCGGCCAACGCTTCGGGGTAGGTGACGATGATATAATCACCATCCGGATGGTTCGCAATCTTGTTGACGATCTCGGAACGCAGTTTCACATTGGAGTTGTCGATTTCATCGGTGTTGTGCGCACGCTTGAAAGATGACGGCAGATAGTGGACTCTCTTGTTGGGCAGCGGCACATTGCGGTCGTTGAGCAACTTCTCCAAATCGTTGTAAAAATAGGCGGCCCGCTCGCGCGAGTTGAGCGCAAAAAGGTGCACTCCAGTCATGTTTTCTGCGAGATTGGAGACAAAAAGCGGGTATGACGATCCCACCAGACCGTTCAATTGTACAATCTGTTGGCTTTTGGGTTCCTGAAGGAACGCTTGCATTTTAGCGGTTTCTTTGGGACAAAACCGCTTCTGTAGTTCTTCAATAGTCATAGTAGTCTGCAAAAATACAAAAATTGTATATTTGCCACGTTTTTTTTGCAATGATGAATACCCTTTTTCTTGACCGGGACGGCATCGTGAATGTGCAAATTGTGGGCGGTTATGTGGAGTCGGTGGAACAATTTGTGTTTGTGGACCATTTTTTGGATGCCATGAAAATGCTGCGTCCGCTGTTCAAGCACATTATCCTGGTGACCAACCAGCAGGGCGTCGGCAAGAAAATCTGCACGCAGGCCCAGGTGGATGCGGTGCACAGCTACATGCAAATGCGCCTGCTCGCACAACACACCCCGATGGATGCCATTTATTGCTGTCCGCACTTGGCAGCGGAGAACTGCTCCTGCCGCAAACCCCAGATAGGAATGGCGCTGCAGGCAAAAAATGACTTCCCCGATATTGACTTCCGTAACTCCATTATGGTCGGTGACGCGCTCTCCGATATGCAATTCGCGCAGAATGCTGGGATTTTGCCCGTTCACGTTGGTACCATCTGCCACCCCGAATTTGATGAAATACTCTCCATAACGAAATACCATTTCGACTCGCTCTACGATTTTGCTAAATATTTGGATGAAAAGAGGAGAAGAGGAGAAGAGGAAAAGAGGAATTAATTTTTCTCCCTTACTCTTTTACTCCTTTACTCCTATTCCCAACTCTAAACTATACACCCCTAAAATATGCTCACCTACTTCTTCATCTGGTTCCTTTGTTATCCGCTGGCGTTGCTGCCCTTGGCGTTGCTGTATGTGCTGGCGGGGCCGTTGTACTTGGTGCTGAATTATGTGGTGCGTTATCGTAGAAAGGTGATTTTGGAAAATTTGCGGAATTCTTTTCCGGAAAAATCCCCAAAGGAAATCCGAAAGATCAAGAACCGCTATTATTGGCATCTCACTCAGATAGCGGTGGAGATGGTGAAGATGCTGGTGCTGCCGCGCTGTATCTTGCGGAAGCGTTATCGTTGCAGCAATCCCGAGTTGGTGAACCGCTATTTTGACGAGGGAAGGAGTGTCATTCTGATGTCGTCGCACTACAACAACTGGGAGTGGATGATTTTGGCGTTGGATGAGATGTTCAAGCATCATGGCGTGGGGGTAGGGAAGCCCAACTCCGACAAAGTGTTTGAAAAACTGGTGAACCGTGCGCGCACCCGCTATGGCACGGAGGTGGTGTTTGCGGACACGGTGCGCGATGCTTTCGAACATTATGAGTCACAGCACATTCCAGTGGCCTACATGATGCTCAGTGATCAGTCGCCCAACAGCAAGAAGCGTTGTTATGTGACCGATTTTCTGCATCAGCGCACGGGCATGATTTTCGGTGCGGAACATTTCGCCCGAAAATACAATATTCCGGTGCTTTATTATGAGGTGATTAAGGAAAGGATTGGCAAGTATCGTGTTGATGTGCAATTGATTACGGACGCTCCGAGCGATTGTGCGGAGTATGGGATCACACAGCGGTATGTGGAGCTGTTGGAGCAGACCATCCGCCGCAAGCCGCAATATTGGCTGTGGAGCCACCGCCGGTGGAAGTTCAAGTTTTAACCTATTTCCCGCTCTTCCTTCTGTTGCATTCCCGGCACAGCATCTGGCAGTTCTCGGCAATGGTTCTGCCGCCCTCGTGCCACGGCGTGATGTGGTCGGCCTCCATGTGCTCAATATCGAAGTGTTTGCCGCAGATGGCACAAATGCCCCGTTGTCTTTCATAAACCTCGCGTTTGGTATTGTCGTCGAAGGCGCGGATGCCGAGATGTCGGATATCATGGTCGAAAATGTAATGGAAGATGCCAGTCTTCTTCTGCACATCAGAGTCTGCCATAAGTCGTGAAACCTCTTCCCCGATGGCTGTGGCGGTGAGCGTGGTGTCGCGGTATTGGTTGTAGAGAAAACCCCAATCCACGGATTTCATCTCCTTTTTGTACTTGCGCCCAAACAATTTCTCCACCCAATGAATCACATCTTGGAAGTATTGCCAAAGTTGGTCGGCGTCGGTGTCGTGCTGGTGCTCAGCCATATATTGTTCGATGCTCATGTCCTGTGCGTTGCCAATCCATTTCAAGGCTTTTTCGAAATACTCCTGCCGTATGGGCGAGCCCGACATGAAATCGGAGGCGATTTTATAGGCCACACAACCGGTCTTGGAGAAACGGCGTTTGGCTTGAGTCACCCACGGACCTGAATAAATAGCGTTGCGAATCTCTTGTTCGGTCAGTTTCTCGCCGGCAATGTTGATGATGTTGAACCATTTCAATTTTTCCTCATCGGTGCCGTTTTTGCAGATGTAGATTTGCAATGGATAGTTGAGAATGCGCTCTTTCTGTGTTTCCGTGAGGTTGCTCCAGGCGCATAGGTTGCCTTCAATGTTCATCATGAACTCGCCTGCGATGAATGAGCAGATGGAGATGGTCCGTTGTTGTCCGTCGAGCAGTTCGTATTGAATGCCGTCTGCGCCGTCGGTTTCCACCCAATACATCACATTGAGTGGGAAATTGTTCCAAATGGTGTCGATGACGGCGTTGCGCTTTTTGTCGTCATAGACGAATTCGCGCTGATATTTCGGGCGGATGTTCAATCGGCCGCCGAAGCCCACGATGCCTTCTTCGGTGATGCTAAGGTCTTGGTATCCCTCTGCCAATTCGCGAATCTTGATCTGGTGAAGTGTGATTTCCATATTGATGTTGTTTTATTGTTGGTTTGGAATGATGGGGTGTTTTTTGCACGCTTTCCCGTTTCGCGGCGACGCGTTCCGTGTTCCATTGCACGCCGCATCCGCGCCGCGACCGCCATTCTACGCACCGTCCATTCCTACCAAGCGATGCACACCTACGGCGTGCGCCTGTGCACAATCCGTCCTGCTTTAAAGCACGAGTTTCCGTGCAAGGTTGCCTCGTTTCACGGTATGGTCTGAGCGTTTGTTCTACCACGATTCGGATATTCTGCCACCTCAGGCGGCGGAATGGTGGATGGCAGGCCGGAGGTCTGCCGCGCTTGGTAGCCTGGGGTAAGGTGCGAGGCACGAGCACCGCCACCCCAGGGTGTGCGGGTCGTGTGCGGGTGTCGCGGCGCGCGACAATTTTGCCCCGTAGGATTACGCGTGCCGCCGCGAAAGGGAGAACATGACAAATGTACCCTGTATTCCCAAACCAAGATGTCAATGAACTTGCTCTATTGATAATTTATATGTATATCGTTATAAAAGTTTCCACATAATTATTATCGTTTGCGGCGGATGAGGACACGAGTGTATGGAACTGTTACTTCTCCATTAATCATCATATATAAATCACCATCAACAGCCCCTCTTTTTTGGATCTCTTTGCGATATTTTTTATGTTCTGGTTTATATGGTAGAACCCCGCATTCTAGGCCTGATGTGGCAATTCCTAACCCGATTATTTCAAACTGCTCAGGATTGTATTTGTCCAAAAATGTGATGGGCACACCCATAGCACCGTCGTAATCACATGGAATATCTGTGTAAGTGTTTACATTTATGGCATTGAAATTTTCATACTTATTATATTGATCGGGTAAGTATTTTTTTATGAGAATCAAGTCTTCTTTATGCTTGGTTACAGGCAAATTGGTGAACCAGCATGAAGTAGAAACTCGAGCCATTTTTTTGCCATTTTCTAAATGATGATATTTCTCCCAATCATCAGGGACTTGAAAAAACATACCTACATTAAAATTTGTATAACCTGTTCGTATTTTGTTTTTTTGAAATAGTTTGAAAATTTCACGACAAGCAAGAGAATTTGTGTTTCCTATTATTATAAATTGCTTCTGATAATTCACTAATTGTGCTACATATTCTCTGAATAATGAGAAAGGGGGATTGGTCACAACAATATCAGCTTCCCTAAGAAGTTCAATACATTCTGAAGAGCGAAAATCTCCATTCCCATGTAATTGTGACAATACATTTCTATTATTTTGAATCAAATATTGCACATCAGCGAGATTCACGGCACCATCACCATTATAATCGTTTACTTCTGAGATCTCTAACTTGTAGGCAATTCTTGTCGGCTCTTCATCCGGAATGTCAAAGGGTATTTCCAATTCATTTCCTGCAATCAGTGAACCATTGTAGCATGTGACAATCAGTTTTTTCAATCCAAAAGAATTGAAATTGAGTGCAAAAAACTTGAAAAAATTGCTTTCGTACGGGTCATCACAGTTGCAAAACACAACTTTGCCTTTAAAAAAGGGTTTGTAGAATTTTAATTCTTTTGCAATATCGTCAAGTCTTGTATAAAACTCGTCCTTTTTTGATAATCTGGCTTCTCTTAATCCTTGTTGGGCCATAATTGATAGCATCTTGGCATTGCTATCAATCACAAGACGGCATAAAGAAAGGCGTGAACCTTTCTACCACGTTCAGGGAAAGCCTCGGAGCGAAACCCATCACCACATAGATTAGCCCACACCTTTGGGTGCGAGCATCAGCATTATGTGGTGATAGGCTGTCTTCAAGACAACCCTGAACTTTTATCCGATTTCAAAATCAGTTTCCGAGGCTTATTTTGAACGCGAAATAATAGCTAATGCTTTGGTTTATAATAAAATATTAATTTTTACAATCGATTCTTAAATTTGGTTCTATACTCAAAAAATCAGGGCAAAGATAGGCATTTTTTAGATACGCAAGGCGGATAAAAAAGAAAGGGTTGCCCTGTGTGGCAACCCTTCGTTGATAATGTTGGTAATCTTTGTCAATCTTACCAAGCGAACAGCGGTCTGTCGTGCATCATGTCGTTGACCGTCTTGCGTGTCTTGGCGATGAGTTCCTCGTTCTCCACATCGCAGAGGATGTTGTCGATCATTTCAACGATGCCGTCCATGTCGCCCTCTTTCAGGCCACGAGTGGTGATGGCCGGTGTGCCCACGCGCAGACCGGAGGTCTGGAATGCGGAACGGGTGTCGAACGGTACCATGTTCTTGTTGATGGTGATGTCCGCCTTAACCAAGGTGTTCTCAGCCACTTTACCGGTCAACTCGGGAAACTTGGGACGCAAGTCGATGAGCATCAGGTGGTTGTCGGTGCCGTTGGAGATGACCTTGTAACCTCTCTTGACGAAAGACTCGGCCATGGTGGCGGCGTTCAGTTTCACCTGTTTCACATATTGGGCGTATTCATCGGTCAGGGCCTCGCCGAAAGCGACGGCCTTGGCGGCGATGACATGCTCCAGCGGACCGCCTTGCACGCCCGGGAACACGGCGGAGTCGAGAATCTGGGACATCATCTTCACGACACCCTTCGGAGTGGTCTTACCCCACGGGTTCTCAAAGTCTTTGCCCAACATGATGAGGCCGCCGCGCGGTCCGCGCAATGTCTTGTGCGTGGTGGTGGTCACGATGTGGCAGTGCTCAACAGCGTTGTTCAACAGTCCCTTGGCAATCAAACCGGCAGGGTGGGAAATGTCGGCCATCAGGATGGCGCCAATCTCATCGGCAATCTTGCGCATGCGTGTCCAATCCCAGTCGCGGCTGTAGGCGGAAGCGCCACCGATGATCAGTTTCGGACGCTCGCGGAGCGCCACTTCCTCCATGGTGTCATAGTTGATGCAGCCGGTCTCTTCGTCCACCATGTAAGCCACTTGGTGGTAGAGGATGCCGGAGGAGTTGACGGGGGAACCGTGGGAAAGGTGTCCGCCGTGGTTGAGGTCGAGGCCCATGAAGGTGTCGCCCGGTTGCAGGCAGGCCAGCAGCACGGCCATGTTGGCTTGTGCGCCGGAGTGCGGTTGCACATTGGCCCATTCGCAACCGAAGAGCTCCTTCACGCGGTCGATGGCGATCTGCTCGCTCTGGTCAACCACCTGACAACCGCCATAATAACGCTTGCCCGGAAGACCTTCCGCATATTTGTTGGTCATGACAGAACCCATGGCTTCCATCACTTGGGGGCTCACGAAGTTCTCGGAGGCAATCAGCTCAATGCCGTTGGTCTGGCGTTGGCGCTCTTGCTCAATAAGATTGAAAATTTGTTCGTCTCTTTTCATATTGGATTATGTAAATTATTGATTGATAATTGATTTCTTTATCGGGGAAATGCGGTTGCAAATATACAAAAAATGTTGTATCGTTTTTAATCTTTTGAGTGTTATTCGGTTCTAATGATTTTTGATTTTAAAACTCGGAACATCGAACTCTTTTTGTATCTTTGCGCCCTGTTTTTTTAACCCTATTAAACTATTCTAAAAACAATTAATTTTTATGGAACAACAAGATCTTCTTCCTCAAGAGAATGCTGAAATGCAGAATCAAGAGATGAACTCCGGCGCTTCCGTGGAAGCCCAACCCCCTACGACACAAGAATCTTCCGCACCTGCAGAGGAAACTGAAAACCAAGTGGTGGAGACCGCTCCGGCCGCTGAAGAGACTCCCGACGAGGCACCCGCCCAAGAGGTGACTCCGATTGAGGAACCTGCTGCGGTTGAAGCACCCGTTGCTGAAGAGGCACCCGCTGCCGAACCTGTGACAGAAGAAGCCCCCGTGGCCGAGGCACCCCAAACCGCCGAGGAAATGATGGCCGAGATGGACCAACAACACCAGGTTGAGGAGTCTGAGACTGCCGCCGAAGCAGAAGCTGAAACAACCGAGAACGCTCCTGAAGAGACCCTCGAACAAGTGGAAGCCGAGTATGCCGGCTTTGACCTGGAAAAGAGCATCGCCGAGCTGGAAAAACTGGTGGTGGAACCCAACTTCAACCTGATCAAGCTCAGAGTGGGTGTGCTCCGTACCAAAATCATCGAATTTTTCCGTGAGAGAAAACGTGCCGCGTTAGCCGCTTTCAACGCCGCCAAGGCCGCTGCCGAAGCCGCCGCCGCTGAGAATCCCGACGCTCCCGTTGAGGAAATCGAGGCCCCGTCGAATGAACCCGACGAGTTCGAAGTGCGCTTCAACAAGGCATTCCAACAATATAAGGATTCCAAAGCCAAATTCATCGAGGCGCTGGAAGCCCAAAAACAAAAGAATCTCGAGTCCAAAAACCAGATTATCGAAGGACTGAGAAACCTTATCGAAACCGAATCCAACCTGAAGACCCTCAATGACAAGTTCAAAGAACTTCAGGAACAATGGAAGAATATAGGACCTGTTCCGCAAAACGAGTCCACCAACCTTTGGCAGAACTACCACTTCTATGTGGAGAAGTTCTTTGACATCATCCGCCTCAACAAAGAGGCCCGCGAGATGGACTACAAAAAGAACCTGGAACGCAAGCTCGAACTTTGCGAGAAGGCCGAATCCCTGTTGCTGGTGGATTCTATCAATCAGTCATTCAAGGATTTACAGAGTCTGCACGAGCAATGGAAGGAAATCGGACCCGTTCCGGAGGACAAGAAAGAGGAGGTATGGGAACGCTTCAAAGCCGCTTCCGACCAAATCAATGCCCGCAGAAAAGAGTTCTACGACAAACTTTTCGCTGAGGAGCAGAACAACTACAATGCCAAGGTGGTGCTTTGCGAACAGGCAGAGGAACTGGTTTCCCACTCCAGCGAGGCCGTGAAAGAGTACAATGAGGTTAGCGACAAACTGACCGAACTGCTCAACATCTGGAAGACCTTAGGTCCCGCCCCGGGCAAACTGAACGACGAGATCTGGAACCGCTTCAAATCCACATTGGACAAGTTCTTCACCCAGAAGAAAGAGTATTTCCAGCAGATTAAGGACACGCAGATGCAGAACTATAACCAGAAACTCAATCTGGCCATCCAGGCCGAGGGCATTGCCAGCCGCACCGACTGGAAACAGGCCACTGCCGAGATGCTGAATCTGCAATCCGAATGGAAGACCATCGGCGCCACGCCGCGCAAGTATTCCGACCAGATTTGGAAACGCTTCCGCGCCGCCTGCGACAAGTTCTTCGAAGCCAAGTCCAACTATTTCAACAATATTCAGGAAATTGAGGCAGAGAATTTGCGCAAGAAAGAGGAACTCATCCAGAAGATCCTCACACACGAGTTCAGCGATGACCGCAACGCCAACATGGAGGCGCTGAAAGAGTATCAGAACGAGTGGATTGCCATCGGTTTTGTGCCCAAAAAGGAGAAAGACAGAATCTACACTGAGTATCGCGAGGCCCTGAACAAGCGTTTCGCCGATCTGAAGATCAGTGCCGAGGATATGCGTCATAACCGTTTCAGAAACAAGATTGACAATATCCTGAACAATCCGAATGCCGAGAAGATGATTGACAAGGAGAAGAACTTCTTGAAGAACAAACTTACTCAGCTGAAGGAAGATATCAGCTTGTGGGAAAACAACCTCGGTTTCTTCTCCAATTCCAAGAATGCGGAGATTATCACCGCTGAGTTCCGCAAGAAGATTGAGGCCGCCAAGGAGGAAATCAAGGATCTGGAATACAAGATCAAGATGATGAACAATCCGAAACCCTCCAAGGAGGAAGAGACTCCCGCTACGGACGCACCGGCTGAGAATCCGGAACCCGAAGCATAATGTTCAAACTTCTATGAAAATTCATAAAATATTCATATTAAGTGTTTTATGTCTGACATTTTTGTCTGCGGCTGCGCAATCGGCCGCAGACAAAATTTTAGGCACCTACTACATTTCCGACGACCAGTCGGACGAGGATTGCAAGATCAGAATCACCAAAACCTCGACCGGGTTGTACGAAGGACAAATCATTTGGGTGAAGAATCCGACATTCAAGGACGGTTCGCCCAAGCGCGACATTATGAATCCCGACCCTAAGAAGCGCAACACGCCGGGCGACAAAATCAAGTTGCTGTTCCATTTCCGCTATGATGCGAAAGACAACAAGTGGGTGGATGGTGAGATTTACGATCCGGTGCACGGCAAGTTCTACAAGAGCCGGATGTGGTTTGAGAAGGAGAATGTGTTGCGCGTGCGTGGCTACATCGGGATACCGGCCCTCGGGCGCACGATGACATGGAAGAAAATAGGATAAATCATGGAAAAACTGGATGTTAGAATCGACAAATGGCTCTGGATGGTGCGCTTGTTCAAGACGCGCTCCATGGCTACGGAGGCCTGTAATGCCGGCAAGGTGAAACTCGACGGCACCAATGTGAAACCCTCGCGCGGGGTGCGTACGGAGGAGGTTTATGAGGTGCACATCGGTTCGCTCAACAAGACCGTGAAAGCATTAGGTACGCCCAAGAGCAGAGTAGGGGCCCCCTTGGTTCCACAGTATATGGAGGACCTTACCCCGCAGGAGGAATATGACCGCATGAAGACATTGAAGACGGCTGAATACCGTCCGCACGGCCTGGGCCGCCCCACCAAGCGCGACCGCCGACAATTGGAATATGTGAAAAGCCGGTACGCGGAGGAGTAGGGATCAAGGGACAGTAAATAGGGTTCAGTAATCAATGATTAGAGATAATAGACCGTTTTTCTTTTATTTCCTCATTTCTTAATTTCTTTTGAGAATGATTGGTTAATTTCTAAACGGTGCCGAACGCCTTAAATCGGCACCTTAGTGGATGAACTAAAGAAAAAATCAGAAAAAGGTAGGGGCGCATAATCTGCGCCCCTACAATAAATATGTGTTTGCTTACGACATCTCCAACATCCTCTGGATTGGTATTAGCGCTTTTTTCCGCAGTTCATCGTCCATCAGCAGTTCAGGTTCCTCGTTCAGGAGGGTGTGGTAAATCTTCTCCAGGTTGTTTTTCTTCATGTTCACGCAGTCGTGCTCGGGCTGGCCGGGGTACAATGTGTAGAGCTGTTTGTCGGGATTGCGCTTTTGCATCTCGTAAAGGATGCCGCTTTCGGTGACCACGATGAACTCCTTGGCTTCGTTCTCGCTGATGAAGTTGAGCATGGCGGCAGTGGAGCCGATGAAATCGACCTTCTCCAGCATCTCGCGGCGGCATTCGGGATGCGCCACCACGACAGCGTTCGGGTGTTCGGCTTTCATTTTCTCCAACTGCTCCACTTCGTAATGGTCGTGCACGCAGCAGGCACCGTCCCACAAAATCATCTCACGGCCCGTCATCCGGTTGATGTAGTCGCCCAAATTGCCGTCAGGAACGAAGATGATCTTCTCGTCTTGAGGCAGTTGATTAACCAATTTTAACGCATTGCCGGAGGTGACGATGAGGTCGGACAGCGCTTTCACGGCGGCGGAACAGTTGACATACGACAGCACCTTGTATCCTGGGTGTTTTTCCTTGTATTCGGCCAGTTTTTCGGCTTTGCAACTGTCTGCGAGGGAGCAACCGGCGCTCATGTCGGGCACTAATACCTTCTTGGTGGGATTAAGGATTTTGGCGGTTTCGGCCATGAAATGCACGCCGGCGAAGAGGATGATGTCAGCATCCGTTTCGGCGGCCTTTCGGGCTAGTCCCAAGCTGTCGCCCACAAAGTCGGCCACCTCCTGCACTTCGGGCAGGGTGTAATAATGTGCCAGGATAATGGCGTTTTTCTCTTTTTTTAAGGTCTCGATTTTCTGCTTTAAATTGTTCATTGGTATGGGGATTAAAGGGGTAAACAGGGGGGTAACTATGAACTTTAAAAGGTGTCTATCATCTCTATTCTTTCAACCGCTCCACAATGTGCTCGGCAACCATGTGGCGCCCGTGCTGGTTGTAGTGCTCCGTAGGGAATTCCCGTTCGAAGAAGTCGCGGTCGCGCACCATGTACTGGTTGTTGACGACCTTTACGCCTTGCGGTTCGTACCGGTGGATAAGATATTGCACATTGCTTTTCATCAGGAATTCCAAATCCGGACCGGCCAGCACCTTGATTTGGTCCATGTTGTCGGCTAATACATTGAATATCAGATTCCAACCTCTTCTTTGGCAGAGTTTTACAATCTTGTCCAGATCCTGGATTCTGGGATTCTTGTCATCCAATTGGTAGGCGAAATCCTTGATGTAGTGGCAGGTGAGCGCGATGGTGTCCTGTGACACTTTTTTCCCATTATAAAGATAACATTGCGACCCGATGGCATGATCCCAGTCGTTGGCGTTCTTGTACGGGAAGTAGTAGGGGAGGTCCAGGGTTTGCTTTTTGAATCCCTCGCGCACCAGCTTTGTTCGCTCGCTCTCTGTCCAATGAGCGTATGCCTTGAATGCCAACAGCATGCGCTTGTACAACGCCGGCGCTTTCCGCATGAAAATCTGCTCCTTCTGCAGCGGTTTTTCCAAGTCGGAATAGATCCACTCGCTGCTGAACGATCGCATGTTCACCGTGACAATGACGGTCTGGACCGGATTTTTCCTCGGAATATTGCGCAAGATGTCATAATAAATCCCCGCATGGCAGGCGTCTTTCGATAACCGCGCCACCTTATGTCCGGGCAGCATGTCATCAATCATGTCGCTGATGGCCCGCTGGTCTTTGTCCGCAGGACTGTAGGAATGGTTGGACGACTCGCCCAAATAGATGATGTCGGTACTGTCTTTGACGGGAATCTGCGCATACTGCATCAGCGTGCAGTACCGCTCCCGGTCACGGGGATATAATGTGACACGATATAGAATGTCCAACATGACCAAAATGGCGGCCAACAGCAGGAATTTCTTTCCGAGTTTCAGGATTATATGTTGATCGTTTTCAGTCATTTAGAATTGGAAATAGATAAACGGATAATGTTGGACGGAAGAAAACACGATGATCGAGAAAATCATCACGGCATAAAGTATCCAGCGGGTGTAGGGATGCTGTTCACCGCACCATTTGTCGAATCGGTTTTGCTTGAGTATAAGGTCGATGACGATAAAAGCCGCCAGCGCAATCCAGGTGATGGCGTTGACATGGAGTTGGGAGGCCACAGATGAGTTGTGAATCCAAGCGGAAAACACATCGTGGAGGTTCGCGAATGAAGTGGCCCTGAAAACGCTCCACAGCAGCGTGACAATCACAAAAGTCTTGGCGATATTCACCACTTTGATGATGGTCTTTCCGGAACGGCTTGCAATCTTGTCGAAAACATGGATGTTGCGCAGGCCTCTTTCCAGAATCAGGAGCACGCCGTAGGCGAAGCCCCAGATCATGAAGGTCCAGTTGGCGCCGTGCCAGATGCCGCAAACGGTGAACACGATAAGTGTGTTGAGTGCCCAGCGCGGCACGACCACGCGGTTGCCGCCCAGCGGAATATAAAGGTAGTCGCGGAACCAGGTGGAGAGCGAAATGTGCCACCGCCGCCAGAACTCCTGAATGCTGTTGGCCTGGTAGGGTGCCTTGAAGTTGTCAATCAGCGTGAAACCCATGGCCAGCGCACAGCCCAACGCGATGGAGGAGTATCCGAAGAAGTCGCCGTAGATCTGGAAAGAGTAGAATACCATGCCCAGCGTGATGTCCAATGTGTTGAAATCCTGCGGGTTGGCGTAAATCTGGTCCACATACTGCCCCAGATTGTCGGCCACCACCATCTTCAAAAACAGCCCGAACAAAATGAGTCTCAATCCGTTGGCGATATTGTCGTAGTTCAGCGTTTTCTCCTCATGCAGCTGGCGCAGCAGGTTCTGCGGCCGCTCAATCGGACCAGTCACCAGTTGCGGATAAAACATCACATACAGCGCGTAATACCCGAAATGCCGCTCGGCTTTCTGATTGCCCCGATAGACTTCTATAACATAACTCAGACTCTGAAATGTATGGAACGACAGTCCTATGGGCAAAGCGATATTCAGAATCTTGTTGGGATGCGCCCATCCGAAATGTTGGGCAAGCGCCACGAAATTGGCGCTACAGAAGTTCAGATACTTGAAGATGAACAGCACCAAACAGGTGGATATGATGCTGACAATGAGACACCTTTTCTTGAGTTTGGCATCATCCGACCATTGCTCGATGAGGATGCCCGCCGTATAGTCAATGGCGATGGTGATGAGCAGGATAAGTATGTATTTGGGAATGAACCACATGTAGAAAAAGCAGCTCGCCCCCAGCAGCATCAGCCATCGGTAGTTGTGCGGCAACAGATAGAACAGAATCGTTACTATCGGGAAGAATAGGATGAACTCAATGGAGTTGAACAGCATTACTTGAAGAAAAATCTTTTGAAATCAAGTCCTAACGCATAAACCATGAGGAGGATCAGCAGGACAAAACCGATGGTGTTGGCAATGCCGAGGAACTTGTCGCTCGGTTTCTTGCCGGTGATCATTTCCACCAGGATGAATAGCAGGTATCCGCCGTCCAATCCCGGAATCGGGATGATGTTCATGAAGGCGAGGATGATGCCCAACAGGGCGGTCATGTTCCAGAAGCGGTACCAGTCCCAAACTTTCGGGAAAATGCTGCCTATGGTCAGGAAACTGCCCAATTGTGTGGCGCCCTCTTTGGTGAAAATGATCTTGAACTGCTTCACATAGTCGCCCAGGGTGGTGAATCCCATCACAATGCCTTTGGGAATGGATTGGAAGAAGTTGTAATGCTCTTGTACTGTGCCGAAGAACTGGTACGGCTGTTTCGGCGCGACACCCATAGTACCGTTAGAGTCTAACGCTACGGTGGTGTGATAGAGACTGTCGCCACGGTAGTAGGCGATGTCAATATCATGGCTTTTGTTGTCCATGAATACCTTCTTGAAATCAAAGAAGCCGAAGAAGGTGGAGTCGTTGACACCCACCAAACTGTCGCCTTTCTGGAGTCCTGCCGCGGCGGCGGGCGTTTCGGCCAGCACGCTGTCAATGACGAACGGGAAACGGTAGTTGCAGAAGGGCTCGCCCTGTTTGCTGGCGCCTACCACTTTGCGTGCCAGTGTTTTAGGGATGTTCAGCACCACTTCCTGTCCGTCGCGCTCCACGGTGACGGTTTTCACATCCTCCAACAGAATGTCGTTGGTGAAATCGGCCAAGGTCTGCGGTTTCACGGTGTCGATAAACAGAATCTTGTCACCATTCTGGAAACCGGCGTCTTTCATTTCTTGAGAGAATTCCAATCCGTAGCGGGCTTTTTCCAAGGGGATGTATTCTTTTCCCCAAGTAAAGCAGATGGCGATATAGATAATGATGGCGGAGAGGAAGTTGACGAGCACACCGCCGGAAATCACCAGCAGACGCTGCCAAGCCGGTTTGGCGCGGAACTCCCAAGGGTGCACTTCTTCGCTCAAATCCGATGCCTTGGTCTTCTCGTCCACCATGCCGTTGATGGCGCAGTAACCGCCCAGCGGAAGCCAACCCAAGCCCCATTCGGTGCTTTCAGGATGATCATCCCACTCTTTGGGAGGCCGGCCGGAGAAGAAACTGAAATGCATCTTCCCGTCAAATCGCTTCATCCTTAGAATGGAAAAACCGGGATTGAAGAACATGTAGAACTGGTCCACGCGGATCTTGAAAATCTTGGCAAAGGTGAAATGCCCAAGTTCGTGCGTCATAATGAGGAAGGCCAAACTGGCCACCAATCCCAATATCTGTGTCGTTATACCCATAGTCATTATTTTTAGGGCTGCAAAGATACAAAATTTTGTATCTTTGCCACGAGTTTATAATCCGTCATGTCAGAAGAAAATAACACCCCCACCAAGCCCCAAAATCGCAAGCGTAAAGTGTTGTTTATCATTGGTTTGCTTGTAGGACTCCTGCTGGGAGGGGTGCTGACTATGTTGCTTATGGACTTGCTGGATTATGAGCATCCTACAGTGGTCAAGGTGTTGGAACACTCTGTACCCGCGGGCACTAAGGATACCGTGGTGAACTATGTGATTCACAAATATGAGTCACAAGACGGAGCAAACCTGGAAACTCAGGATGCGGATACGCTCATGGTGGATTCATCCGAGTTCAACGAAGATTATCAGGATTATATGTTGGATGAGGAGGATTTGAAGGAGTTGAAGACAGCGAAAGAGAGTCCTCAAAGTGTGATGGAGGATAAAATGCTGAAAAAAAGTATGCTGAAGATAACCTATCTGGATGGCAACAAGCATGTGGTGGCGGCTCCGTCCAATGCGCCTGTCCAATGTCAGATACAACAATGGTCAACCCCCATCAAAAACAGACTATCCTATCAGTTCTCCAACAATGTGCTGAGGGTAAAAGGACTGGATATTGATAATGTGAAATTGGTCCATTACGATGACCATTATTATATGCTTGCCGGGAACCATGTTTATATAGTGAACCCTAATAAACAATATGACAAGATGTTAGAGGCAGCGGATATGAGTTTCCCCCTAAGGTAGCGTTTTCCCGTTTTATTGTTTTTTGTTTGTTTTCTTCTTTTGTGCCCCTATGGTCGCCTTTCGTATTTTTCGGCGTATCCTGGAGTCGAAACTTTGTTTGTAGGCCAATGCGACGCCCGCTGTGTAGTTGATTTGGGAGTTCACATCGGGGTTGTAGTAGTTCTCGTCATGCTCGCCCACATAAGTGTATGCTTTCACTTTCCAGGTGCCTGCCTTGTTGATGTTGTATTCCACGGTGAAATCCCCATACATGTTGTTTGCGGCATCTGCGGTCTTGTCGTCATAATAGCCGATACTGGTGGACATGCTGACGCGGTCTTTCAGGATGTTGGCGTTCGCCTTGATGCCGTATTCGGCGGAAGTGCTTTCCGTGGCCTGGTTGTAGATGACACCGAAAGAACCGTTTTTGTTGTCCATAAGATTGCCGAGCATGTTGTTGATGAAATTGCTCAACATGGTGTAATTTCCGGAGGAGGAGGTGTTGGAGAACAGGTTGTTAGGCATGAAATTGTTCGTTATCATGAAATAAGCGAACTGCTTGGTCATGTTCTCTTTGTTGGTGGTGTCGATGGCGTTGTAGAACAGGTTGCGGACCTCGTTGCTGCTGTTAGGAAGTTCGAAACTGAATGTGGGGTCAATGTTTTTCATGATTTCACCGTCAAGATGCAGATATGCGTTCACATTTGAAGAGGCGGTGCTGGTGAGGTACTCTTGAGGCACGATACTGGCCAGAGATGTTTTGGAACTCTTGTATGCGCTGGCATGCACCACCATGTTGTCCAGCGGACCGTCAAATGTGATGCTTCCTCCCGGCACCAGGGTGAAACGGGAGTTCACAAGATTGTAGAGCGAGAATCTGAAATCTCCGGAATGGAGTTCCAGCGCGCCATACAGGTTCAAATCATCCGCGTCGTTGTAAGTTAGGCGGAAATTGCCGTTGGCGCGCGCGTTCATGGTGCCGCCAATCGACTCCAGCAACAATACGATGTCAGCGGCATCCGTGACATTGAAGGTGAAGTCGAAATCCAGTTCCATGCTTCCGCCATCTTCCTCTTCAATGTCAGTGGTGTCACTGGAATCAGGTAATTTGAAGTGGATAATGTTGGATTCGGAAACGGAGTTGGCAGAACTCACCTGCAAGTAAATTTTCGTTCCAGCCAGTGTCTCCAGGTTCGGACCTCGGAAATAGAGCTTCTTGTCATTTCCAGTGATGGAGACTTGCCCTGACGCGTAACCTTTCCCATAGAACGGGGAACTGATGCTCTTCGGCGTGTTGAGCACCATAATGCCAGGTGTGATGATCTTGAGGTCGAACAGCATGTCTTTGAACATCTTATGCTTGATGCTGCCGTGCAAAACCGCCTGGTTGTCGTCCTCATCACTCAGTTTCATGTTGTCAAAGAAGATGCCTTTTTGAGTGAAACGGATATCTTGGTTCCGGACAAAGTAATTCGTTCCCAATGCCGAAATGCCCATGTTTGCGTCCAACACGGTGACGACACCGTCAAAATAGGTGGATTCGGGATTGGAATAGAAGGAGAGATTTCCCGATGCCGTGCCTTTGATGTGGTCGCTGAATCCGGAAAGGAACGGGTCGAGGAATCCGGCATTCAATGTGTCAAAGGTGGTGTGCACCGCCAGCGCTTTCTTTTCCGTGACATAGGTGCCTTGTATTTTTGCGAACAAATCTTTGTCATTGTTCAATTGTTGGATATCATAGGTTGCCAGTGACCGGGCGGTAATCTTTTCCTTGATTTGTTTGTTGTCATGGAAAAATCCGCCGTTGAATCCGATTTGCCCGTCGTCATTCCATCCTGCCACAACAAACAAGTCGCCAATGGTCTCGTCGTTAAAAACAAAGTCATCGGCCAGCACCTTGCCTAAAATGAAGCGGTTGTCCCCATTGCGCAAATGCACGTCAGCCGACATCAAACCGCCACAGCTCATGTTCGAGAGCAGCGGGTTGAGCAGGGAAAGATTGAAGGACTCGGCTTTCACATTCAGGTCGGAGTTTACCTTGGTTGAGTAGTCCCCGTTGATATAGAGGTGGCTGGAATCGTTGTCAATGATCAGATTGTTTACTGTGATCAGGTCTTTTTTAAGATGTATGGCATTCTCATTGTTGAATTTCCAACCTAAATCATTAAGATAGATAATGGTATTTTTTAGATTGAATACCAAGTCGTTAGTGTTTGAAATATCAGCTATGCCGGCAACATTGGAAGGGTGGTCGGATTGCTTGTTAAAGAAGTTGTTCCAAGTCAAATCATAGTCGATGTTGTTTTGGTTGGAGTTGGCCTTCAAATTGATGTCGTCAAACTTCATCTTGCTGCCACGTTTGCCCACAATCAGTGAATCGGTCGTGAGATTCAGGTTGAGTTTGTTCTCTCCAATAGTATGACCGTCAACCGATAGATGGTGAACGCGCACTTTGTCCCGGATGAAGAAGAAGGGCACATCCGCCGAGATTTCATCTTTCTGCGTGTTGGAATAAAGTGCCACATCAACAGTTGAGTTGGGAGCGACATAAATATCGGGGAAAATGAGTTTCAGGACATTGTGCGTGCGGTAGGTGCTGGCGTGTGCCGTGATGTAGTAATCGCGACCGTTGGGATTGAAATCGGTGTGTTTGTCCGATTTTGCTTTTGGAGCGTCAATAATAGACGGGAAGTAGTTGTGTGCCAGCGCTTTGATGGAGTCGAGGGCACAGGCCAACGGGTAGTTCGTCTCCAAAGAGGCGTTGGCGATATTGGAGGAGACGATGAACTTATGCGCAATGTCCGTGTTGATGGAAGTGACGCGGAAACGGCAGTCGGAGAGACTGTCGCCGTTGTTATAGACACGGATGTTGTCACAACCGACATATCCGCTGACATTGTCGATGTTGCTGCCCATCAGGTTGAATGTCAGATTGTCAAATCCAGTTTCCAGAGTAGGGTTGTTCTGCAATGTGTAAATAACTCTGTCCAAACCTTTTGCGGTGATGGAGTCGCGTTTGGGCATAAGGTTGGCGATAACACCCAGATTCGCCCTGTCGATGGAGACATTGCCCTGTAGCATGGGTTGTTCGCCAGTAATGTCCAGTTGTGCGAGTATGTCGCATTTCAGGTTCGGATCGTTGGAGGTGAGGACCGCATCGTATTTCCGATTCTTGTACTCGCCCTCAATACTCATGTTGCGAAGCGGATAACTGTATAAACCCAGATGGGAGATATCGCCTTTCACGCTGCCTTCCAGCGTCTTGAAACTTTCCGAACTCCATTCATTTCCTTTCACGCTGCCGTCAAAAGCGAGATTGAAAGAGGAACTGCCCAGCGTTTTATACGCATTGGTCAGTTTGGCCAGGTTCAGTTTGTCGCTTTGCACATTGCCCTGCAACTGGATTTCCCCACTGTCGCGCAAGGAGGAAACCGATGCGGAAAGGTCGCCGACGGCGGAATTAAGATCAATCTCGGTGTTGAAGTCCGTAAGTGTTCCGACGAAGGCCACATCGAAATCGGTTTGACCAAGTTCTGACAGGTTCTTGTTGATTTTCAGATGTTTGCCACCGGGAAGAGAGAAATGTGCCAGACTGGGAACATCCACTTTGCAGGAGTCAAGTTGCACATTCAGGTACGCTTTCTTCAGCTCAGTGATGTTTTTCAGCGCCAAATCACCATGTATGCGGTTGCTGTATCCGCAGTTGGCCAGCAGATTGATGATGTTGAAGTCGTTGACACATCCGTCCAGACGGTCGGCGGAGAGGCGCAGGGTTTCCGACATGCCTCGCAATGATCCTACAAAGTCGGCCACATCGGCCAGGTTGAGGATGGTGTGCCGGATGGCGGAGGTGATGCGCACGGAATCCAGGAACTCCCCATAATCATACCAGTTGTCGTAAGTGAACAGCAGGTCGGCATCCACCACGCTTCTGTCGGATAGGATTTTCAGGTCATCGAAACGCAACTCGTGCCCGCAAATGCTGAACGAGCCGCTGCCGTCTTTCATGCGGAATCCGCTGTATTGGTTGAATGCCAGATGGTTGAAGTTGGCGGCCACACTGTCGTTCAAGACAATGAAATCATTAACCTCCCAGTTGATGTCCTTGAGTTCCAAGTAGGCGTAGTCCACCGGCGGTTTGTCGCTCACATCATACACTTTGCGCTGTTCGTCGTTGATGTAAACAAATCTGGAGTTCACCATGTTGAGATGTTGGGCGGTGAGCAGGAAGGTGCCTTTTACTTCTTTTTTCGTGAATTTCTTGGCCCACATGGAGATGTTGACCGACGGGTCGCCCTTATATTTCCGAATGACCACATTGGCATCCTCCAGTGTGACATTGCCCAATTTCAGTTTGAAGGGTTTCATCGTGATGCCGCGCAAACGCCCGTTCACCGTGCCGACATAAATCATGTCGTTGTGGTGGTCGTCGTGAATGCGCAACTCATGCGCCACGAGTCGTAGGGAAGGGGTGAGCCGAACATCCTTGATGGACAACTCGGTGCCCCATTTCTCGCTGATGCTCTTGGTGATTTTGTTGACTGCAAAAGTCTGGATGGCAGGCACAAACAGCAGTCCGACCAACAGAAGGTCGAGTGCCAGAAGTCCCAGCAGAATCCATAGGATTATTTTCCCGATTTTTTTACTACTTTTGCTGCCCACAATTGATAGCTTATGTCTGTTTATATTCTCGGTATCGAATCTTCCTGCGACGACACTTCTGCCGCCGTGGTGGAAGGTACAACCATTCTCTCCAATGTCATTGCCAGTCAGAAAGTTCACGCTGAATACGGGGGCGTTGTGCCCGAACTTGCGTCGCGCGCGCACCAGCAGAATATCATCCCTGTGATTGACACGGCATTAAAGCGTGCAAAAATAAATAAAAATCAGTTATCCGCCATCGCTTTCACAAATGGCCCCGGATTACTGGGTTCGTTGCTTGTGGGGAGTTCGTTTGCGAAGTCTATGGCGTATAGTCTGCAGATACCATTAATACAGGTTGACCACCTCCAAGGCCATGTTTTGGCGAACTTTTTGAACAAACCTGACGAGGACAAGCCCAAACCGTCGTTCCCGTTCCTCTGCCTGACCGTCTCCGGCGGCCATACCCTGCTGTTGCAGGTGAACGACTACTTCGACATGCAGCGGTTGGGCGGCACTATCGACGATGCGGCGGGCGAGGCCTTTGACAAGGCGGCGAAAATACTTGGACTGCCATACCCCGGCGGTCCCGTGATTGACAAATATGCCCAAGAGGGTGACCCGAAGAAATTCCAGTTCGCCGTGGCGCATGTGCCCGGACTGGATTACAGCTTCAGCGGCCTCAAGACCTCATTCCTCTATTTTGTCCGCGATCATCTCAAGGAGAATCCGAATTTCATTGAGGAGAACATTCACGATTTGGCGGCTTCTATCCAGTATGCCATAGTTAAATCGCTGATGGATAAGGTGAAAAAAGCGCTGAAAACCTCGCCGTGTCAGGATTTGGTGCTGGCGGGCGGTGTGTCGGCCAACTCCGGTCTGCGCAATGCCGCCATCGATGTGGCGCGGCGCTATCATCGTAATTTGTTTCTGCCCACGCTGGACCTCACCACCGACAACGCGGCGATGATTGCCGTATGCGGCTATTTCAAGTATCTGAAGAAAGAATTTGTCGGGGTGGATGTGGTACCCTACAGCAGCGAGAAGAATAGGGACTTGTGAACCCCTCAGGTCTCAAATCTCACGTCCCAAGTCTCACGTCTCAAGTCTCACATCTCACATCTCACGTCCCAAGTCTCACGTCTCACGTCCCAAGTCTCACGTCCCAAGTCTCACGTCTCAAGTCTCACGTCTCAAGTCTCACGTCTCACGTCCCAAGTCTCACGTCTCACATCTAACTTCTCACATCCATAGCATTTCGTAGGGCACTGCCAATCAGCATAAAAGAGAGTACCAGCAGCATGATGGCCACGCCCGGCACGATGGCCAGATAGGCTTTGTCCAACACGATATACGCGTAATTCTCTTTCATCATCATGCCCCAGGAAGGCATAGGCGGTTGCACGCCCAACCCCAAGAAACTCAAACCGGCCTCCATCAGAATGGCAGATGAGAAGTTGGAGGCGGCGATGACGATGATGGTGCCCGTGATGTTGGGGAGAATGTGTTTGAAAATGATTCGGAAATTATTGTATCCCAACGCTTTGCCGGATTCCACGAAGTCCTGTTCCCGCAAACTGATGACCTGCCCGCGCACAACACGCGCGATGTCCACCCACATGGTGAGTCCGATGGCGATGAAAATCTGCCAGAAACCCTTGCCCAACGCGAAACTGATGGCAATGACCAGCAGTAGGGTGGGGATGGACCACACCACATTGATGATGAACATCAGCACATCATCCACCTTGCCCCGGTAATAGCCCGCGACGGCGCCCACTAAAATGCCGATAATGAGGGCGATGAAGATGGAGAGGAATCCGACGGAGAGACTCACGCGGCTGCCCATCATGAGTTGGCTGAGCACATCGCGGCCGTAACGGTCGGTGCCGAGTATGAATTTGCGGGTGATGACGGGCTTGTCTGCCAAGTCCGTTTTGTCGTAGCGCACCCAGTCGTCCTGTTCAAAAAGCTGAACCTCAAGGAATTCCCCCTTGTCACGCCACGCGCTGATGGGTATGGTCTGGTACATGGCCGGTTGCCCGAACAGCATCTTGCGCACAAGGTTCACTTTGGGGACCTCGTGCCCTGGGTTCACTTGCAGCAATTTTACGGTGAAGCCCGGTTTCCGGAGGGCGATTTCCAACTGCTGATGATTGCAATACGGTGTGCTGTCAGGGGTGATCAGGTAACCGAGGACGGATATCAGAATCACGATGATGATGAATCCGAGCGAAATCATGCCCTCCCACTCCTTCTTGAACCGTTTCCAAGTCAAAGCGGTGAGCGATACTGAATTGTATTCGTTTTTATTTTTTTTGAAAAATTTCATCATCATCCGGATTGCGGCCGCAAAAGTACTTATTTTTTTACTATCTTTGCAGCGGAAAACTTGTAACATTCCAACTTTATTAACAAATAACATTCAAACATTAAATCTTTAAAAAACTTTTTAACATTAAAACTTAATAGTCACTATGGGAAGAGCTTTTGAATATCGCAAGGCAAGAATTTTCAAACGTAACGCATATTTGGCCAAAACCTTCACCCGTTTGGGCAAGGAAATCACCATGGCTGCCAAGGCAGGCGGTCCTGATCCGGACCAGAACTCCAAACTTCGTCTGCTCATTCAAACTGCCAGAAATGAGAACATGCCGAAAGACAACATCGACCGCGCCATAAAGCGTGCCTTTGAGAAGGACCAGTCCGACTACAAGGAGATGGTGTATGAAGGTCGTGGACCTCACGGCATCGCCATTCTGATTGAGGCCGCCACCGACAACAACCAGCGTACCGTCGCCAATATCCGCAGTTACTTCAACAAGTTGGGCGGTTCGCTTGGCACCTCCGGAATGCTGGACTACCTGTTCGACCATAAGAGCATTTTCACCGTGGCCCGCACTCCCGAAATCGATTTGGAGGAGTTTGAGCTGGCTATGATGGACTTTGACGCTGAAATCGATGCCGACGATGAGGAGATTATCGTGATGGCTGAGTTCCAGTCCTTCGGTGCTATCCAGAAATATTTGGAAGACAACAAATTTGAAATCAAGAGCTTCCGTTTCGACCGCATCCCGAAAGAACTGAAAGCCCTCAATGAGGAACAACGCGCCGAGGTGAATGTCCTGCTGGATAAGATCAACGAGGATGAGGATGTCACCAATGTCTATCATAACATGGAAGAGCCCGTGGAAGAGTAACACTAGCCGTTTGCCAATTGCCAACAGCTAACAACCAATAACCTAAAACCTTCAAACATTATGTATTATTACAAATTCAAAGTCTATTACGATGAGGTGGAGGATTTCGTGCGTGACATTGAGATTCTCGCCAACGACAATTTCGAGTCACTACACAAACTGCTCTATGAATGTATTGGGTTGAAGGGAAATGAGTTTGCAGCATTCTCCATTTGCGATCCCAAATGGAACAAACAGAAGGAAATCACCCTGATGGACACCTCGGATGACGAGGAGATGGAAGAGCCGGAATACGATGACGGCGATTCTTTCAGCACCAAAACGCACCTTCCCAATTTTGTGATGCGCGATTCGCTGCTGAAGAACTTCATCACAGATCCCCATCAGCATATTCTGTATGAATATGATTTCATGAACCCCAAAATCTTCTATCTGGAACTTCAGAAGACTCTTCAAACGGATGATGCGAGCGGATTTCCGCGCTGCACATACAAATGTATGGAACTCCCTAAAGAGGTGATGATCAACACGGCCAATCTGGAAGATCCCGAGTTGGAAGATGAGGATCTGGAAGAAGAGGATGACGATCTCTTTGGTGAAGAGGGCTTCAATGATGAGGATTTCGGCGATTTGAACGAGTACAGTGACTTCTGATAGGACTTTACTGGTCATCACCGGACCCACTGCCGTCGGAAAAACCGATTATACGATTTCGCTGGCGGAACAGTTGGGTGCACCGATTATTTCGGCAGACTCGCGACAGATGTTCCGCGAACTGAAAATCGGCACGGCAGCGCCCACCGAAGCGGAACTTGCCAGGGTGAAACACTACTTTGTCGGGAATCTTTCCATTCACGATTACTACAATGTCTCCATGTTTGAGCAACAAGTGCTCGAATTGTTGGAGACGCTTTTTTTGTCCCATCCGGTGGTTATCATGACCGGCGGGAGTCCCCAATATATTGACGCTGTCTGCAACGGCATTGACGAACTTCCGGATCCGGAGCCCGGCATCCGCCAGTATGTGAATAATTTGTTCAAGACCAACGGAATAGACGCTTTGCGCGCACAGTTGGCCTTGCTGGATCCCGACTATTATGAGCGTGTGAACCACAATGATCACAAACGCATGATCCGTGCGGTGGAGGTGAGCTTGCAAATGAAGAAACCCTATTCGCAATGCTTGCATCAGACTAAAAAAGAACGCCATTTCAAAATCGAGAAATACTATCTCAATCGGCCCCGTGATGTGCTTTTTGAGCGTATTAGCCGCCGCGTGGATGCCATGATGGAACAAGGTTTGCTGGAAGAAGCGCGCCAACTTCTACCATATCGGGATCTAAACGCTTTGAATACAGTTGGTTATAAGGAACTGTTTGATTATTTTGATGGAAAATGCTCGTTGGAACAAGCCGTTGAGGACATTAAAACCCATACCCGCCGCTATGCCAAGCGCCAGTTGACTTGGTTTAAGCGGGATTACATCGAAAAAATGATGCAGGATTAAGGCAAAGGCATCCCAAGCAAGTCGCGGATGACCACAGAAGCTATGGTGCAACCGAACAGAGCGGGCATGTAGGAGATGGTGCCCACTGTGGATAACTTGTTGATTTCCGCGTCTTTCTCAATCAGAATGGCCTCATCAGGCACATTTTCCGTGGAATAGACCACAGGAAATCCCCCCCGCACGCCCAAGCGGTAAAGCCGCTTGCGCACCGTCTTGGCCAAATGGCAATGTGTGGACTTGGCAATGTCGGCCACTCGCACTTGGCACGGGTCCACCTTCCCCCCCGCACCCATCGCCGACACAATGCGCAAACCGCGCTGAAGGGCCTGTTGGATGAGATAGACCTTGGGCGATAAGGTGTCAATGGCGTCCACCACATAGTCGTATGGCGCGGCTTCCAACAGCTCGGCGGTCTTCTCATCGCGGACGAACAGCTCCACACCGTGCAGTTTTAAGTCGGGATTGATGTCCAACAGCCGCTCTTTCATCACCTCTACTTTGCTTTTCCCAATCGTGGAATGCAACGCTGGCAACTGTCGGTTGAGGTTTGACACGGAAACGGTGTCAGCATCCACGATGGTCATCTCGCCGATGCCCGCGCGGCAGAGCATCTCGGCGGAATAGGCGCCCACACCGCCCAATCCGACTTGCAATATATGCTTGTCAGCCAGTAGTTTAAGCCCTTCTTCGCCAACTAAAAGTTTCGTCCGAGATTGCCATTCAGGAGTGTTCATGTGGTTTGTTTTTGAATCAAAGGAAGATAGATGTTCTCAAAAAGATTTCTGTACGAGCGACTTAACAGGTGGTTGTGCCACAAGATGATGAAGTCGCCTTCTACGACTTGGCAGCGATACAACAGCTTGTCAATAAGAGCATTGCTATCGGTAATGTTGAGGTGAAGATAGTCAAAAAGACTCCCGTCCATCACAATCAGAGGATGTTCTATAATGTTGGTGGCGCGGTCATTTTCAGTATCATACAGTGGAAACGGGTGGCATGTGCCGCAGCGGAATCCGGGTTGCTCAGCAAACCCCAGCGTGTAGTCGTCGTGGATGCCCGCTTTCTGCCAAATCTGTAAGGTGCTGTCCTTCGGCGGATTAGGATGCGCACTATAGCGCAGATAGTGCTGCCGTACACACATGACGGGACCGCCGGATGCTTTCTCCAACCGCTCTTTCTCCCGACAAAACAGCTCCGCATCGTTGTAACTGCCATAACTTCCGTGCAGTCCCACCTCTGCGCCCGCTTCTTGAAGAGTGCTTATGCACTGTGACACTAGCGGATCGTCAATGCTGTATTGAAAGTCGGATTCACCGGGTATCTGGGCCTTGAAGAAGAAAACTGGATTGAGATTGTTTTTCTTGGAGACATCTGCAAGTTCATGAATGGCAGATGTATAGGGGTCTTCTCGGGTGTCTTTTCGCCATTGTTTGTATTCATGGAAGGAGTTTTGGACTGCACTCCAGTTGCGCTCAATCAGCAAATCACGCCCCACGATGGATTTGAAGGCCTGCCATGGATTCTGGAATCGGTGGAAAAGGTCGATGTCGTGCGTGGGGATGAGTTGCGATGTACGCTTAAATAACGGCCAATCAGGAGTTAACTGCTCCAGAACCCATTTTCTCAACAACATGGCATACTCGTCCACCAAAGGCAGATGGATAAATCCGTAATGGTGGGCCAAACTGTTCTCATAACGAAACCGGTCGTGGGCGTCACGGTTGTTCCGACATCCCTCTTCCTCGCGCGATAGCAGCAGGAAGGATGGTGTGATGAGGTCAAAGGGAATCTTCATACGGTTAGACTCCACCGTGATGTCCGGGTGCCCGTTCAACCGGGCAGGAGCGAAGACAGGAATGTCCGTTTCCCCGTCCGCGCTTTTGAGGTTGCGAAGCGGTGTGGGCCACTTTCCGGCGCGGAAGATGTCAAACTCCTCATCGCTGAATCGGGCGAATTCCAACACATATTGGTCCGCCAAACGCACCGACACATGCTGTTCGTTCATTTCAAAGGTGAAATGGATGGGCTGTCGAAGGGGGAACGCCACTTTCAGCAGGTGCGACAGCGTGTATTGTATGGCATTGGACGAGATCATGCGTTTTTTTCTTGCAAAGCGCAAAGATAATATTTTTATTCGGTTCGTTCCGCTTCCATCTCATTTACTATTTTAGTATTTTTGTCGCCCTGAATTTCAGGGATATAAAAATGTTAAATTTTATTAATTGAACGATATGAAAAAGAAAGTGTTTTTGACGGGTGCCACCGGTTTGATGGGGTGGGCCGGATTGCAGGAACTCCTCAAACAATCCGACAAATATGAGGTTACCATTTTGGCGCGCCACAGCAAAAAGAATATAAAGAAACTCGCTCCTGTGATGGACAAGGTGAAAGTGGTATGGGGCGACTTGACACGCTACGAGGATGTGCTGGCGGGTGTGACGGGCGCGGATTATGTGCTGCATGTGGGTGGCATGGTGTCGCCTTCGGCGGACTATTTCCCCAAGAAAACCATGCGCGTGAATGTTACGGCGGCCCAGAATGTGGTGAATGCGGTGCTGGCACAACCCAATGCGGATGATATCCGCGTGGTCTATATCGGTTCGGTGGCACAAACCTCCGACCGTAACGAACCCGTGCATTGGGGCCGCACAGGCGATCCCATCTGTTCCAGTGTGTATGACCACTACGGCATCAGCAAAATCAAAGCGGAGGCCATTTTCGCCGATTCCGGTTTGAAACACTGGGTGAGTCTCCGCCAGTCGGGCATCCTGTATCCCGGTATTTTGAAGAACTTCGACCCCATCATGTTCCATGTGCCTATCCGCGGTATGCTTGAGTGGGCCACAGTGGAGGACTCAGGCCGCCTTCTTGCCAATGTTTGCGGTGACGATGTGCCCGAAGAGTTCTGGAACCGTTTCTACAACATCAGCAGCGGTCCTGGTTACCGTATGACCAACTATGAGTTTGAATGCAAAATCCTGAAAGCGGTACACTGCCCGCGTCCGGAAAAGATTTTCAACGCCAACTGGTTCGTGCTCCGCAATTTCCACGGCCAATATTACTTGGATGCGGATGTGTTGGAGAAATATCTGCATTTCCGCGATAATTCCACGGCTGATGAGTATTTCGACAAGATGAGCAAAGGCCTTCCCTGGTTCTTCCACTTGGCGAAAATCGTGCCCGCCTGCATCATCAAGGCGGCCATGTATCCGATGGCCAACAAAAAGCAATGGGGTACCCAATGGTGGATTAAACACAACGACGAGAATCGCATCAAAGCTTATTATGGTAGTTTGGAAAATTGGAAGAATATCCCCGATTGGAAGCATACTGACCTATCTGAACCCGCTGGAATGGACGAAGCCGTGCATATTGATCACGGATACGATGAGAGTAAGCCGTTGGAGACATTGACTTTAGAGGAGTTGCAAAAAGCGGCAGAGTTCAGAGGCGGAAAGTTGGTGTCCACTAACTATAGCGGTAATCCGGAAGAGAAATTGGAGTGGGAATGCCATAAGGGTCATCGTTTTATGGCGTCACCGAAACTCATTTTGTGGGGAGGACATTGGTGTCCGGAATGTCTGCCGCCAGCATGGGATTATGACGATTTGGCTGCCCATAGTCCGTTCTTTGCGCAGGTTTGGATGCCGCATCACCAAGGTGAGCATAATGTGTATGGTCCGGAGATTTTTGACGGTTGGGAATAAAGGATTAGTGATTGGTGAACTCCATCATTTTCATACTCTTTATTATTCTATTCTTTTCCTCGTAACTTCACTAATATATAGAAATATGAAATTAACACGTTTTACAGTTATACTTGCTTTCTGCGCTATGGTTCTGCCATTGCAGGCTCAGGTGCAGATGCCGAATCCCGGGTTTGAGAACTGGCCAGGAGAGGTTACTGCTTCGCCAAAGGGGTGGCATTCGTTCAATGAGGCAGGAGGTGTGTTCGCCAAGACGATGTCCAACAAAGGCGGTCCTGGCAATCCGGCGGCTTTGGAACGGGTGGCAGGCCACTCGGGAAAGTATGCTGTTGTGCTCCGCTGCACGAAGATATTGGGCGTGTCGGCCAACGGCGCGCTGACCAGCGGCCGTGTTTATATGGGCGCGATGGGAGCCGCCAGCGCCAAGAATTACTGCTATACCGACCGAGCTAACGGTTATGCCTTTAAGTTTACGGGCCGTCCCGATTCAATCAGTTTCTGGGCCAAATTCGACATGAAAGAATCCGTATATGCCACGGCAAAAGCCCATCTCCATACCGATTGCGATTTCCGCGATTTTGTGGACATCGGTCAGGAATCCGATATCGCTTCCGCTATTCTCTATTTCAAGAATCCCAAAGACGGCAAATGGCATAAGTACAAACAAGCCTTCAAGGCGTACGACAAGGTGTATAAGGCCACTGCGGCACAAGCGCCAATACCCACGCTGGACACCTGGACCCGCAAACCGAGCTACCTGCTGTTTTGCTTCTCCACCAACCGCTATGTCATGACTGGAAACAAGGGCGACGCGCTTTATCTGGATGATATTCGTCTCATCTACAATAAAAACCTTTCCGCTATTCAGGTGGATGGTACGGAATTGTATGATTACAAAAAAGGCCAAAACGATTATGTGTATTTTGTCAGCAATACGCAAGAAACCCAGTTTCCGGAGGTGACGGCTTCCGCCGAGTCGCCCCGTGCGGTTGTGGAAGTGCGGCAGGCCACCGCCGAGAATCCCGTCGCTGAAATTAAAGTGTATCACGATGATGTGTATGCGGGTGAAGCGGAACCGGAAGTTTATACGGTACGCTTCGTGTCCTTGCCTTCGGTTTACGCGATGAGCGAATGGAGATAGGTGATAGGTGTTGGGGTTTAGGAGTTTGTTTCATGTTTAAGGTTTAAGTATCAGGTTCCAGGATTTAAACCAAGAACAAATTACCAATAAAAATATTCGAGGATAAAGAATTTCCCCTTCTATTTTAGAAGGGGTGCCCGAAGGGCGGGGTAGTAATATTGAATACCTGAAAAACCTTAATGCAAAAAAAATCCTCCGACTTGCGCCGGAGGATTTTTTGTTATGGGATAACCGAGTGATTAGCGGGCAATCATGAGTTTCTGGTTGGACACGCCGTTCTCAGTTGTGATTCTCATCATATACATACCGTTGTTCAGAGCGGTAGTGTTGATTTGAACATTAGTGTCATTGGCATCGTAAGCAGCCACTCTCTGACCCATCATGTTGAATACTTCAACCATGTTGATGTTGGAGGTGGCGTTAACATTAACACTGTTGTTGGCAGGATTCGGATAAACACTCACATTGTTGTTATATTCGTTGATGCTGACATTGTTGTCAACAAGGAAATTGTCAATGTAAATAGCGTCACTATAGGAACTGTAAGTGCCAAGTTCTATTACATCAATAGCTACATATTTTGTGTTGGCGGGAAGGTCTGAGTTGAAATCAAAGAACATAACATCATTAGCAGGATATGCATTAATGGATATAGCAGGGAACCAAGTGAAACTGGAGGCATTGTTGTCTGTTGAGGAGAATCCTACACGGAAAGTGGAGGTGCCATAATTGCCAAGATAATTGCGATATCCGAAATTCACATGCATTGGTTCGGTGCTGGAGAGTTCGGGGGAAACAAGCATATCCGGGCTGGCGAAATAGATGGCATAGTCACCGGCATCTGCATCAACGGTGGCAACACCGAAGTTTTCAGCATCATTAGAGCTCCAGCATATAGGAGGAACGATCCCGCTGTTGAAATCTTCAGAGAACGGCAGAGATTCTGCATCGCAAGAAACAACCTCCACAGTATGGGTTGCGGTGGTAGATCCGATAACGTTAGTAGCGGTGACAGCCACGGTGTGGTTGCCAGGGGTGTTGAATGTATAAGAAAGAGTGTTTGTGGTGGAGGATGCGGCAGCACCGTCAACCGTCCATGCGAAAGTATCGGCTAGCGGACTGATTGCTGTGAATTCGACTGCTGTGCCATTTTGAGCGATGGAAGGTCCTTCAATGGTAACCGTGGGTGCAGCTGCCAACACGTCAACGGAGAAGTTGTCAATGTAGAGATAGTATTGGTAATTGCCGTAATAGTTGATGGCAACATACTTGGTACCGGCGGGTAATACAATGGCGGTTTGGGTCCAGTCGGTGGCCACATTCGTGTAGTCAGCCAGCATAGTGAAACTGGTGACATCGTTGGTGGTGGTGGAATACATCACTCTGAAATTCTCGTTGGAGTTGTGTCCTTTGTAGTAGAATTGTGCTGAATAGGTTTCACTTGCGTTTAAGGTCAGTTCAGGAGTGATGAGGTACTGGTTGTAGTCAGTAGCTGAGCTGAAGCTGCTGAAACGGAAATCGTGGCTGCCTTCGTATGCGGCGGCATCTTCGTAGATTCCGAAACGGTTGTCGTTGGCGGGATCCATGCTGACCATGGTCCAGCAGTCAATGGTGCTCTCAAATCCTTCGGTGAAGGGGATGGTGATGTTGCTGCAGTCGAGGCATGCGCTAGTCAGAGCGATGTTGACGCTCGTGGCGCCGGTGCTGCTCAAGGTAACGGAACCGCTGTCGGTGCCGGCTGCGGTAGGGGCATATTTAACATACAGTGTGCCACCGGTTTGAGCGATAGAGGCGGTAGTGCCGAAGGTGGTGCTGTCAGCAGAAATGGTGTAAGGTCCAGTTACAGTGGCAGTGATGCCAGCAGTAAGTTGGTATGCAGAAACAGTCACCTGTTGTGTGGCGCTAGAACCCAAAAGGACGGTGCCGAAGTTGATGCTTGGAACGTCTGTTATAATCGTAGGGGCTGTAGGTACGAAGGAGATTTGAACGTCGTCCAAGTTAAGACGGAACATGTCCGTAACATTGTGGTGACGGAAAGCGATGTAAACCGACTGGCCTGTGTATGAGGACAAGTCCACCGTGTATTGAGTCATGGTACCCGTTGCGGTTCCGCTTGTCACAGCTGTAGTGGCCGTAAAGGCTGCTACGGTAGGTGATGTGGCGACATAAACGGAGAAGTACTCAGAAGCCCATGCGGAATCCTGACCTGCCACCCAGAATGTCAGTGTGGAGTTGGTGGTCAAATTGATCTGCGGGGTGATGAGCCAGTTGTCCGGGGTCAGAGCAGCGCCATTATAAGAAGCAGATGTGGCATGACCATCACCGGAGTGTACGTTGTAACCGCCAGCTGAACTTTGGGAGTTGTTCAGCACGTACCAATTGTTGCCGTCGCCGTCGTTGTCGATAACAGTCCAGCCTGTAGGCAAGCTCATGTTCGGATCCTCAAAACCTTCATTTAGAAGGTATTGAGCATTAGCGGCAAAAAGCATAGCAAAGAGCACTAATGCTAAAGAGAATAACTTTTTCATTTTTTTGAAATTTGGTTAATAATAAGGTTAATTATAGAAAGTTGTATTCGTTTGATAATAAAAGTTTTATGAGATTCTGAGTCTAGGAGTATAGATAGTTTAATAGGAACTACAAAAATAACATTTTATTGTTAATAATGTTATATTATGTATATAAAAAAATATTTTTTTTAGGCTGTAATTTTATTATATTTGCATTTCCATTTTAAAAGTTATAAAAATGAATGACTCTCTTTGTAACCTGCTGATTACCAAAGGACAACTGAAGCAGGATATATTTGCCATAACGCTCGAAACCTTGCAGCTTTTCAAGGAGTGCGCCAAGAGTTTCGACGATTTCTATAAAGCCAACTATGCGGATGACCACGAGGATATCCCGGTTCTCTATACCAACAAGAACCAGTACCAGTTCCAACTGAAATTCGGCGGCGATGTGCTCGTATTCCTCATGCACAGCAACATCTTCGAGTTCTCGCGCGAGCATGAAGTGATGCGCACCCCTTATATCAAGGAGGACAAAACCCGCTCTTACTGCGGTATGATTCAGATTTTCAACTTCTTGGGCGATTCCTTCAAGTACAACCGCATCAACGACCTCGGATACATGATCGGCCGCGTGCTTATCAACAAGGAAGGGCACTACTACATCGAAGGCAAGCGTGAGCTGGCTCAGGTGCTCAACAATTTCAGCGCCAACAAAATCAACAAGGACGCGGTGAACGACATCCTCACATCGGCCATCACCTACACCATCAATTTCGACCTTTTGGTTCCAGATTATGAGGAAATGAAGATCATTACGGTCAACGATATGCTCCAAATTGAAGATCAGAACATGTTGTTGAAAACAGGTAAACGTCTGGGATTCAGGTTTGAACAAGACAAAAACGAGTGAAAAAATATTTTTTTTCCAAACAGGTCGGTGCATATCAAAAAAAGTGTATTTTTGCACCGTTAAAAATGGCGAGTTCGTCTAGTTGGCCCAGGACGTCAGGTTTTCATCCTGAAGATCAGGAGTTCGAATCTCCTACTCGCTACGAAAAAAGACCGCTGAAAGCGGTCTTTTTTTTTCACCATTCCGCCGATTGCTGCGGAATCCCCATAATTATAGGTTATACTCGCTTGCGGCGGAATCCCATCCTACAAGCTGTCGCCAGTCGCCGTGTCACCCTCCTGTGCCTTGTTCTCCAATTCCATCTTACCGAATCTCAGCGTAATACCCGCTGACACATAACGGCTGTTGAGCATCTTGTTCGTGTTGTTGCTCAAATAGTACGGGTTGGTGTTGACGGTTCCGGAACCGAAACGGCCGCCCCAGTTGAAGATGTCCTGCACATTGACGAACAGGGACAGGCGGCGTTTGAACAGGTCGCTGCGGATGCCAAAATTCAAGGAATAGCGCGCTTTGCGCTCGCTCATCAAACTGAGAGTGGGGGAGTTGTAGTTGCCCGAGGCGGTGAACTGCAACCAGTCAAATGCCTTGGCCCACAGGTTCACGCGCACGCTCCATGACCACTTGTCGCGCTGGTCAAGCTGGTGCACTCCGTTACGGTCGTATTCCATACGGTAACCGTAGTCATACACATTGGCGTACAACCGCACATTCACGAAACCGGTAGGACGATATGTGGCGTTCAACGACGCGCCATAACGCCAGGAGGTGCCCAGATTGTAAGGAATTGAATAACTGATGATTCTGTCGAGATATTCATCGTATTTCGAGTCGGTCAGGGAACTGATCTCATTGGTGCTCAAGCGTCCGTACAGTTCCACACCGATGTTGCCGAATTTGTTGAAATACTTCTGCCAGCCCGCCTCCACGTTGTGGGTGAAACCGCTCTTCAACCCGTTGGGATTGCCGGTGGCATAACTGTTGTCACTGTAACGGCGGAAAATGCTCAAATCCTCTTCGTCAGGGTGCGACATGCGCATGGAATAGTTGAGTTTGAGGTTGTGCATGCTCTTGGTGCGGTAGGTGAGGTGGATGGAGGGACGGGCCGTGAAGAAAATGGGAGCGCCAGCATCCGCAAACTCCTCCATATCGGTAATATACTCGTAGCCGTCGCGCAGCATTCCCAGTCCCAAACCGGTGCTGAGGGTGAATCCGCCCCAACGGTGTGTCCAGTTCACATCGGCCGTCACATCGGTCTCTTTGCCGTTGAAATGGTAGGTGCGCAGCGTGTCCACCAATGTGCCGTCGAGGTCGTTGTAGCGCTGATAATCGTTGTTCATTTGGTAATGGCTGGCACGCAAACCGTAACTCATCTCCCCGTCCTCGCTGTAGGGACGGTTATAGCGCGCGTCGAGTGAGGCGCCGTAGCGGTTGAAGCGCGTGAGCATGTAGCGGTGCTCGTCCAGATCGTAATAAGTGTCATATTCGCGGTTATACCACTGGTCGCTGGCGTTGTGCGAGTAACGCCCGTTGAGCCCGATACGCAAGTTGTGCCCTTTCTTGTCAAACTTCTTGGTGTAGTCCACGCCGGCATGGCTCATCACAGACCATCCGTCTGTACGGCTTCGGGTGGTGTCAATGTATGTCAGGTCAAACGGTGGAAGCGAGTCGAGGTAGAAATAGGTCTGGTCGCGCGCGGTGATATAGCGTGTTTTGTTGTTGTTGTAAAATCCGCCGGCATCGAAGGAGATCTCGCTGGTGGTGTCTATCTCGTAGTTGATGCCAAGGAAGAAGTTGGCACCTCCACTGCGGTTGGTGTCCTTTTGGGAGGTCGTGGAGGCCCAAGTGGTGTCGTATTCACCAAACACTTCCGCATCGCGCCGCTGATAAGCACTTGATTCTCCGGCATTTCGCCTCGAGCTGTAACGACCCGCCATGAACAGGTTGACGCTCAGGTTCTCCTTAGCCCACATATAGCTCACCCATGGGGAGACGAAGGGCTGGTTGGAACCGTTTACACCGAAACTGACAAACTGGTTGCTTTTCACATGTGCGGATGTGACGATGTTGATGACCGCTTCGGCATCTGTGGCATATTTGGCCGACGGGTTGGTGATGGCCTCGATGCGCTCCAGCGCGTTGGCAGGCAGCGTTTGTAAGTAGGTCTTCAGGTTCTCCTCGGTCAGTTTGGAGGGTTTGTCGTTGATCCAGATTTCCACACTGGACACGCCGCGCAGCGTGATGTTGCCTTCCACGTCAACCTCTACGCCCGGAGCGTTCTGCAAGGCGTCCTCCGTGGTTCCCGTTTGTATGGAGGGGTCTTCGCTGACATTATACACCAGTTTTTCGCCGTCCATGGCGTAAATCGGTTTCTCCGTCTTGATGGTCACTTCTCCCAATGTGGTGGAGGCGGGTATCAGTTTCAAAGTTCCCAGATTGGTGTTGTTGGTTACCTTGAACGGGAAATATTTCATATTGTAGTTGAAGATGAAAACGCGCAGTATGCAGTCGCCTTGCGGCACGCCATCGATCTCAAAATAGCCGTTCTGGTTAGCCAAAGAACCCTTGATGAGCGAGGAGTCCTCAGCGTCAAGCACGGTGACATTGGCGTAAGACAGCGGGGTGCCCGCGATGGAGTCGCGTAGCAGGCCCACCACCTTAAAGGTGGAACCGGATCGTACTTTTTTTGGTTTCACTTGGGGTGTTTGGTTCATCTGTTCCTGATTCCAGCCGCGGTCGCCTCCGGGTCTTCCTCCAGGGTACCCGCCACCGGGCGGTCGCCCTCCCGGGAATCCGCCGCCAGGAGGTTGGGCAATGGCGCACATCGCCGATAAAATAAGAAATACTATGGTTGTGAGAACCTTGTTCGTCTTCGTGTTTTTTATGTTTTTCTTCGTTATCATAGGATGACGGTTTCGATTTAAGCGGCAAATGTCGTGTTTTTTTGGATAACAAGACATCTTTTGTTCATTTTTTTATAATAATGTTGAAATGATTTATTTTTCGAAAAAAAATATGATTTTAAAAATCTATCTTGGTTTAATCGGTTTGTTTTTTTTGATAAATATTTTATTTACTTTTGCAGTCATCATTCTGTATAATTTAAAATAATGTAAATATGTCAACACAATTCACCCCTCAAGATTTAGATTTCATGCGCGCCCGTGGCAGCAACCCCGAAGAGGTGCTGCATCAATTGGATATTTTCAAGAAAGGTTTCGACTTCGCCCGCCTCGACAGGGCGGCGACTCCCAATGACGGCATAGTGCAATTGGAGGACGATGTGGTGGAGGAATTGGTAGCCGATTACGACAATATGTTAAAAGGCAAAAAAGTGCTGAAGTTTGTGCCCGCTTCAGGTGCCGCTTCCCGCATGTTCAAGGAACTCTATACCTATCTGACGGATGATTCAGAAGCGACGCAGAAGAAAGCGGTTGCTTTTCTGGAATCTCTGCCACGCTACCCATTCTTTGAGGCGTTGCACGATGTGATGGCCAAAGACGGTTATCAACTTGAGGCCGAGATGGATAAGAAGAACTACAAACTTGTGGTGGATTATCTGTTGAATGAAAAAGGGCTCAACTATGGCAACCAGCCCAAAGGTCTGCTTTTGTTCCACCGCTACCCGGATAAAATCCGCACCGCCGTGGAAGAGCATTTGGTGGAAGCGGCCCTCTATGCCAATTCCGATGGCCAATGCTATCTGCATTTCACAGTTTCACCCCAGCATCAGGTCGGTTTTGAGCAATTGCTGGCGAAGGTGGTGCCTGTCTATGAGAAACAATACAATGTCCAATATCACATTGATTTCTCCATTCAGGATCCGGCTACGGATACCGTGGCGGCGGAGTTGGACAATTCACCGTTCCGCGACGAGAATGGCAACCTGCTGTTCCGCCCCGCCGGCCATGGCGCCCTTATCTACAATATGAACCGTCTGGATGCGGATGTGGTGTTTGTCAAGAATATCGACAATGTCATCACGGAGGAGCGTGTGGAACCGACCGTTACCTATAAGAAAGCGCTGGCCGCCCAGTTGTTGCAATTGCAGGCGCGTGCCTTCCAGTATCTGAAGGAGTTGGAGAAAGGGGATGTTGATCCTATGCTCTTCTTGGAGATGCTCGACTTCGCCGAGTCGGAACTGATGATTCCGATGGAGGAGGACATTACCCAAGAGCGTCTCTTTGAGCTGATGAACCGTCCAATCCGTGTTTGCGGCATGGTGAAGAACGAAGGTGAGCCCGGCGGCGGTCCGTTCTGGGTGCTGGATGCCGATGACAACGCCTCGCTTCAGATTGTGGAGTCCTCCCAGATTTCCCCTGAACAGAAACCTGTCATGACGCGCGCCACACACTTCAATCCTGTGGATATGGTGTGCGCTTTGAAAAATTACAAAGGCGAAAAATTCGACCTGCTGCAATATGTGGATCCCGAAACGGGCTTCATATCCTCCAAATCGTATGGCGACCGCACATTGAAAGCGTTGGAACTGCCCGGTTTGTGGAATGGGGCCATGAGCAAATGGATTACCATCTTCGTGGAAGTGCCTATCGCGACCTTCAATCCTGTTAAGACTGTCTTCGACCTGTTGCGCCGCTAATCAGCGTTGCACTAAAAAAGTGACATTCGGAAATTTTATCTTGTTAGCGCGGCCATACCCTACCGCATAGTTGATTTCGTGTGCGGGAACCGGAATGGTTGCGGAAGCGTTGGCATCTCCATGGAGCATGTTCAGTATCTTGTCATGCCAGATGGCGGTCAATACCAGCTCTTTAAACGACACATGAAACGGACCTGCCAGATAGTCGGTGCCGGAAAGCAGCCCTTCCGACGGATGCAGCCCCATGCGAAGAACAGTGATGTTTTTTTCTTGAAAGAACCGATAAAGATCTTTGCACCAGTCAATTGCATCTTCCAAGGAGAGCGGTTTATAGCGGCCTTCCTGATACTCTTTTGTCAGCGGTGTATTGGCCACCACAAGGGTGGGGTAGATGCGGGTGCAGCAAGCTCCGAAGTCGGCGATTTGCCGGGCGGTGCGCAAGGCAAGTTCTTTGCTGTCACCTGGAAGTCCGATCATCATTTGCAAACCCAGGTCAAAACCATATTGCCGGATGAGTTCTGACGCCTCTTTCACTTGCTGCACGGTATGTCCGCGGTTGACGGTTTTCAGAACTGCATCGTCAAGCGATTGCGCGCCCAATTCGATGAGGGAAACGCCGTGCAGTTTCAAATTTTCCAATATCTCCGGAGTGATGTAGTCGGGACGGGTGGAGAGTTGGATGCTGTCCACCAAACCGCTTTGCACATACGGGTAAGCCACATCCAGATAGCGGTTCTGTTCGGCGATGCTCATGCCGGTGAAACTGCCTCCGAAGAAGGCAATGCGCTTGGAATATTCCTGTGGAAGAGTGCTCAGGTGCTGTTCAATAATCTGCTCCACCTCCGAAGGCGTAGGGATGCGGTTTTGTCCCGCAATGGCAAATTGATTGCAGTAGGTGCATCGGTAGGGACACGCCTTTTGCGGAATGAAGATGGGAATGACGCGATGCTTGCCCGTCATCGGCTATTGAAGCTGTTGCAGATACTGGCGGATAGTCTCCTGAAGACCCAGATAGAGTGCGTCACAAATCAAGGCATGGCCGATGGACACTTCCAAAAGACCCGGAATCTGTTCTTGGAAATATTTAAGATTCACCAGAGAGAGATCGTGGCCGGCGTTAAGTCCAATATGTTGTATTTCAGCTTCTTGTGCTGCAATGACAAAATCGCGGATGGCAGCCTCGCGGTCTTTCAGATAGTTGGCGGCGTAGGATTCGGTGTAGAGTTCCACGCGGTCGGTGCCGGTGTCTTTGGCACCCGCCACCATCTTCGGGTCCGCGTTCACAAAGATGCTGGTGCGGATGCCTTTGTCGTGCAGGCGGTTGATGATGTTGGTGAGAAACTCGCGGTTGGCAAGTGTGTCCCAACCGGCATTGGAAGTGAGTGCTTCTGGCGGGTCGGGCACTAAGGTTACCTGCGTGGGAACCACAGTTGTCACCAACTCCATGAAGCTGTCGGAGGGATAACCCTCGATGTTGAATTCCGTGGTGACGATTTTTTTCAGGTCATATACATCCTGATATTTGATGTGCCGTCCGTCGGGACGCGGATGTACGGTGATGCCCTGCGCTCCGAAACGCTCACAATCCTTGGCCACTTGGATAAGGTCAGGCATGTTGCCTCCGCGCGCGTTGCGGATGGTGGCCACCTTGTTGATGTTTACACTTAATCTCGTATTCATTTCTTATGCGTTCTTTTCCAAATTTTCAACTACAATTTCGGCAATGTCCTTCACATTGGCAGTAGTGCCGTGCTTGAATGCCTTTTTGCACATTGGGCAGGCGGTGGCGATCACGTCAGGACCAGGTGCCGTGAGATTGTCTAACGCGGCGTTACGAATGGTGGTTTGCTGCTCCAACGAAATGACCGTGTTGCCGAGGTTCATGCCGCAACACAAGCTGTTTTCCTTCTCGTTTTTAGTTTTCATCAGGTTGGCAACAGCTTCCAAAACCTTGCGGGGTTCTTGGTAGATGCCACAGCCGCGTCCCAACTCGCATGGGTCATGGTAGGTGACCTTCAGATCGCTCTTCTTGACCTTCAACATGCCCTTCTCAATCAACATGTTAATATATTCTGTATGATGCAGAACGGGAATGGATAGTTTGTATTCTTTCTTAAAAGAGGTATAGCAAATCGGGCAGGAGGTGATGAGCATTTGGGCGCCGGAACTGACAATAAGGTCGGTGTTTTTGCGGCGCAGCTCAGCGGCCTGGTTGTTGAAACCCTGCTGCAACAGCGGGCGACCGCAGCAGATGCTCTTGTCCTCGTCCATGAACCAGTATTTCTGTCCAACGGCCTTGAAAATGGTCTGCATCGACTCGGTGATGCCGGGGGTGAGATGCGACATGCAGCCGCCAAAATAGGCCACGCGGCCAATGGCGTTGAACGATTGTACTTTCTGCAGGTATTTGTAACTGTTGACGATATCCAGATCGCCTTTGTCGCGCGAGATGCGACGGATGTTCATCAAATCGATGTTCACGGGGCACTCTTCAGCGCAGCGATGGCATATAAGACAGTTCTTGCCGGCGGCGATGATGTCTTTGTGATGCTCCAGGTTACGGAGGTTGCGAAGCAGATAGACGGACTGTACATCGGTGATACCCAGATCTTTATATAGTGGGCAGGCGTCAATGCACATGCCGCAGCGGGAACAGGAACTGAGTTCGAATTTGGTGAAACCAGTCATCTTGGTATGCTCGCGCAGCCCCACCTTGCGGAAATATATGAGGAATACTTCCGTGAAGATGTGCATATAGCGTGTGAACGGCAGCAGAACGAAGAAAACGCACAAGTCGATGGAGTAGAGCGTCCAGAAGGGCATTTCCAGGAAAGAGGCCACATTGGTGCTGAACAAGTTTCCGATGGTTTGGGTAAGAAAACCGCCGTTATGGTAAAGCGCTGCGGACACGGACTCGCTGAGCAGTCGGAGCGGGAAGATGCCCCAAAGGGAGTATCGAATGGCTTTGTCCATGAGGGTGTGCTTCGTAGCACGGTTCATACCCAGCAGTTTGGATTTGATTTTCTTTACAAAAGCAAGGAAAACGCCCGACAGCACATAGAGAAGCAGGAGGTCCATCAGTTGGGTGAATACCCAAGCGGTGTGGTTCTCCGGCGGAACCTGATGGAAATAGCGGTAAAAGATGGCCACCCAATAATGGAAATGGCCTTTGGTGCCGATGCGGCTTTCGATGGCACCCACAAAAATGAGCAGGAACCAACCGAAAGCGATGCTGCGGTGCATGTAACCCAGCCGCCAATTCTTCTTGGAAATGCGGATGTGAAGCAAACATTCGCGGAACATCTCCCCAATGGCCGGCAGGAATTTGATGGAGAAGATGTTTTTGAGCAAGGTCTTTTGCTGCAGACGGTCAAATTGCCGTATCCATCTCACATATTTATATAGACAGATGACCAGGAGCGCAATGGATCCCAATACAAATGGTAATACAAAGGGACTGAAGTTTTCCATTATCCTATGATTTCATTCGTGTTCGTGAGTATTTGTCGCATGTTGATGATGAGTGAGCGCAGGTTCACGCCTCTGGGGCAAACGAGGGTGCACTTGCCGCAGAGCATGCACTTTTGGAGCTCTTGTTCCAGTTTGTCGTATTGTCCTCTGCGGAAGTAACAATGGGTTTTGCGTATGTTGAAATCAGTGAATTGGCGGGCGGAACAAGAAGCCGTGCAACCGCCGCAACTGATGCAGCGCTTGAACGACGGGACCAGCTCCAGCAGTTGCCGGTATTTGGACATGTCTGTGTCACTGAGCTTTACCGAGCGGGTTTTCGCGATAGAGAATCCAAAATCTGCCATTATTTCAAAACTTTATTGCGGAGTTCCATGCCTCCGGTGACTTCAAAAATCTTATGCACTTCCTCCATATCCTCATGGGGTATGTTTCGTAGGGCGCCAGCGCCATCGCCGTGGTAGTTTGCACCCAGTTTCGGGGCAATCTCCTCGATGTTCTCGCGGAACCATCTCCAAACGGGACCTTGTTCAATATGCTTGTTGGGGTCCACTCTGTCGGGATGCACGCAATAGCCGATGTCCAGAATGTTTTGTTCAACGCCATTCATCAATTCGACCTGCTGTCTTCCCATTTCGCTGTCCTTGAAATAACCGAGTTCCTGTGACACTTTGCGCAGGATGTTGATGATTTCGCCCGGCGCATTGCTGCGTGGGCAGCGGGGTTTGCACGACATGCATTGTCCGCAATACCAGATGGTGTCGGTGCGCAACAGTTTCTCAATGGCGTTCTCGTCGCCGCGTTGCACGGTGTCACAGATGCGGCGCGGGTCGTAGTCGTAGAACTCGGCAGCCGGGCACACAGCGGTGCACATGCCGCAGTTCATGCAGGCCTTGAGCGCTTCTTCGTATCTGATGTCTTGTTTGATTAGGTCAACTAAGGTCATATTAGCGGGGTTTAACTCGGTTCAGTTTCAGTAATTGGAAGAAAAACTTAGGAAAAGCTTTGGTGCGGTCACGCTTGAGAAAATCCAATTTGATGTTCAGGGCGCTGTTGAGCGGGATGAAGTGTGTTTCCACAAACTCGATCAGACTTCCGTCGGGGTCTTCAATATAGGTGAAATGGCCACCTGCCTTGCCCATGTCGAATTTGGCGTTGCCGGGGCAACTGTCCACCGTGAACTTGAAGCCGAGCTCGTTGCACTTGGCTTCCAATTCGCGCATGTTGATGACATCGAAGCAGAGCTGGATGAAACCGGGATCACCCCAGAACCTGCCCTCGTAAATCTTGCGCGGTGTGCGGTCGAGTGCCTGCACCAGTTCGATGGTGCTGTTGCCGTACAATTCGCTAAACGGTCCCTGGAATGGTCTGGAGCGGGTAAGGAGCACCCGGCGGTAGGTTTGGCCGCCGCCGCGCAGTCCCTGCCAGTCGTTGAACACGCCGGTCTTGTCGTACACCACCGCGTCGTAGCCCAGAATGTCGCTATACACCTTTCGGGAGCGTTCGATGTCGGTGACGCCCACCATGGCGCCCACCACACCGCCGGAGAAACGGTTCCGGTCAATGAAGATGTAGTTGTCTTCCACAACCTGGAAGCAGTTGCCTGCGGGATCGTGAATGTAGAAGGTGGGAATCCCGCGGGGATCCATCACGACAGGGGTGATCTCAGAATACTTGGCCGTCAGCTCCTCATGGAAGGCGGCTATGTTGTGGCTTTTCACCTTGGCGGTGAAGAACCCCAAGTCGCCCACTTGAATGTCGAAGGGCACGGGTTCGGGTTTCCGTTCCGAATACTGCCAAATCTCAAAACCGCCGCCGCCCTGCAGGTTGCAGTTGATGCAGGCGTGTCGTCTTTGCGGGGAATTTCCCGTATAGGGGAGCATGCGCTCCGCCACTGTGTCATCTTCCAGTATCTGCACATCGGCTTGGAACATGTCGTACAACCATCGTTCCGTGGCGTAGAAATCCTCCGTTCCAACACCCATCTGCATGATACCGGCAAACCAATATTTATCCATATTATTACTAATGTATAACAAGCGGCAAAAATATAAAAAATATCAACATTACGGGTCCATTTTTGTTTTCCCCCCGTTTCCCCTTTTTTTGTATCTTTGCAACCGCTGAAATAAATTTAAACTTTAAATACTGTTTTTATGGAAGAAAAGAAAACTTCAATGATCAGACTTAGAATGAGTTCCCAAGATGCTCATTATGGTGGAAATTTGGTTGACGGTGCGCACATGCTCGCCCTTTTCGGCGATGTGGCCACCGAACTGCTGATTATGCAGGATGGCGACGAAGGCTTGTTCTGCGCTTACGACAATGTGGAATTTCTGGCTCCTGTGTATGCCGGTGACTATATCGAGGCTGTGGGTGAGATTACCCATGTGGGCAACACCTCCCGCAAGATGGTCTTCGAGGCCCGCAAGATTATCGCCCCGCGCCCGGACATCAGCGCTTCCGCCGCCGATGTTTTGGAAGAGCCCATCGTGGTCTGCCGCGCTTCCGGCACTTGCGTCACCCCGAAACAATGCCAGAGAAAGAATGATTAGACTTGAGATTTAAGACTTGAGATTTAAGACTTAAGACTTGAGATTTGAGACTTGAGATTTGAGGATTTTAAGGATGCGTTGTCTCCAGTCTATGTCTTGGGTCAAACATTAATAAACTTAATTTATCGAACAACAATGGAAAAACTGATAATTACCGCCGCTATTTGCGGTGCAGAAGTTACAAAAGAACAGAATCCTGCCGTGCCCTATACGGTGGAGGAAATCGTGAAAGAAGCCAAGTCTGCCGTGGATGCCGGTGCTGCTATTGTGCACTTGCATGTGCGCGAGGATGATGGAACGCCCACTCAAAGTCGGGATCGTTTCCAGGAATGTGAGACCGCTATCTACAAAGCATGTCCGAATGTCATCCTCATCCCGTCCACTGGCGGTGCCGTGGGTATGACCCCGGAGGAGCGTTTGCAATCCACAGACACCACCCCCGTTCCTGAAATGGCCACGCTGGACTGTGGTACCTGCAACTTCGGCGACGAGATTTTCGACAACACTATGCCGACCATGCGTGCCTTCGGCAAACGCATGATGGAACGCGGCATCAAGCCAGAATACGAGTGCTTTGAGATGGGCCACTTGGACACCATCCTGACCATGGCTCGCAAAGGCCAGGTCCCCGGAGCTCCTATGCAGTTCAACTTCGTGTTGGGTGTGCCGGGTTGTACGCCTGCCACAGTCGATAATCTCTGCTGGCTCGTGAAGAATATCCCGGCCGGATCCACCTGGACCAGCACGGGCATCGGCCGCCATGCCTTCACGCTGGCCGCTCCCACCATCGTGATGGGCGGCAATGTGCGCGTGGGTTTCGAGGACAACCTTTACCTTGAAAAAGGCGTGCTGGCCAAGTCCAACGGAGAACTCGTGGACAAAGTTGTCCGCATGGCCAAACTGCTTGGCCGCGAGGTGGCCACTTCCGACGAGGCCAGAGTCATCCTCGGCCTGAAGAAATAATCAGGTTGTACATGATGTAAAAAAAAAAGCCACCCGAAGGTGGCTTTTTTTTTAACTTTTAAGTCCAAGCACCATTCCGCCGCAGGGCGGCGGAATCTCCAATGCTAGCCGTGTGATTTTGCTTGCGGCGGAATCACCAACTATTTGTTGATCAACTCTCTTACCGCGTTCTCCAGGGCGGCTCCGCGCAGGTCCTTGGCCACGATGCGACCTTCACGGTCGAGCAGGAACATGGCGGGGATGGAACGAACACCATAAATGGCAGCGGCTTCGGAGGACCAGTATTTGAGGTCGCTCACATGGTTTGGCCACACCAGCTGGTCGTCCTTGATGGCTTTCTTCCAACTGTTGCCGTCACGGTCAAGGGAGACACTGAACACCTCAAAGCCCTTGTCGTGGTATTTCTGATAGACATTGCGCACATTGGGACTCTCGCGGCGGCAGGGACCGCACCAGGAAGCCCAGAAGTCGATTAAAACAACCTTGCCGCGCAAATCAGAGAGCTTGCGGATTTTTCCGTCCGGATCGGGGAACGCCAGCTCCGGAGCCATAGCGCCTATACCCGTCTTGCCCGCCGGTGAGTTCATGATGGTATAACGCTCTTTCACAATGAGGTGATTCGGGTATTTCTTGTACAGCGCGTTGATGACCGACTCGTGTAAGGATGCGTTCTGCTCCTTCGGGAACAAGTCGAGGAACATCAGCGTGGCAATATCGTCTTTGTTGTCCAAAATGGCCTGTTTGATTTGGTTGCTGATGGCGGCATCCGTTTGGTTGTACTCGTTCTGATACTTGTTCACAACTGCCTTCACCAATTGCTGGGCACCGCTTACCATGTTCGAGCCGACAGGTTTCTGTGTGTTCATGTTTAACTTGTATTCCGCTTCCGTTCGTTGAACTTTCTCACGGATTCCGTTCGGGAAAGCAGCAAGCACATTGGCGATCCAGGATGCTTTGGCACCCTTCTTGTCAAAAAGATTGAGGTAGGAGAGACTGTCGCGTTCGCTCACCAATGCTTTTGCGGCTGAGGCCAAAGGCGCGAGAACTCCGGAAGCCTTTTCCTGACGGTCATTGGTTTGGAAAATATAGTTGTCCAATAATTCGTAATAATCATTGTTGCCTGGAAGACGATTGGACTTGTAATCGAAATACATAGTCTTGTTTTCCAGATAGTTGGAGAAAGGACGGTAGTTGTTGTCCAATGCCTTGAGATACTGGTTCGCCTTGGTGACGAAATAGTCCACATCGCCGCTTTTCACTTTGTTGTTGGGTGCGAAAAGAGAGATGAGCACATCAAGAGAGTCCACATTCTCGAATGCGGCAGTCACATAATTGTCAATCTCGTTGGTGGTTTGTCGGAGATTGGTGACTTCCTGCGTGATTTTGCTCCAGTATTTCTGGGTGTTGTCCTTCTGCAACGCATTGTTCAAGCTGTCAATCACCTCTTTTTTGCGATTGGTGGCGCCACTGACATCCTGAACAAAAGCCATGGAGGGCGAGTTGGTCACACTGACCACATTTTGCAGGTCCTCGGCATCGATGGTGAGTTCCATGCTTTCGCCCGGTGTGATGACCACGAGGAAGTAGTTCTCGTCGCCGAAATCGAAACGGTAGATGTCGTTGCTCAGCTTCAGATTCATCACGAAAGCGTTGTTCTTGATGTCAGCGGAAGCGTAAACCGTTCTGCCGTTTCCGTATGCGTTCACCAAGTCCACATGTTTGAAAGTGTTGTTCAAAAGTGTGACACTGACGGTGGAGGGCGCCTGGGCCATAGCCCATAATCCCATAAACAAAATGCTGATAATCAGCGTGATTCTTTTAGTGTTGAAGAACATAGTCTATGTTTTTATTTCAAACTGCAAAAATACAAAAATATTATCTCACAATATCGAAATCCATCTGTTTCTTGATCAGGTCAACGGCCACTACCCGGATCTTGATGGGATCGCCGAAGCGGAGCGAGCGCCCGTGGTGCAGACCGACGAGCGTATAGTTCTCTTCGTCAATGTAATAGAAGTCGTCATCGAAGCAGCGCATGGGAATCATTCCTTCACATTTGGAGTCTTTCAGTTCGGCATAAATACCCCATTTGGAGATGCCGGAGACAGTGGCGTCGAACACTTGCCCCACCTTGTCGGCCAGATACTCGGCTTGTTTGTACTTGATGGAGTCGCGTTCCGCCTGTGTGGCTTGCTGCTCCATCTGCGAACAATGCTTGCAATATTCCTCGTATTGGTCTTGATTTACGGATTCTTTATTGTTCAAATAGCGGTCAAGCAAGCGGTGCACCATCATGTCGGGATAGCGGCGGATGGGGGAGGTGAAGTGGGTGTAATAGGGGAACGCCAGTCCGTAGTGTCCGATATTCTCCGTGGAATAGCAGGCGCGTGCCATAATCCGGATGGAGAGTTTGCTCAACATGTCGTAATCGGCTTTGCCTTTCTGGTTCTCCAGCATGGCGTTCAGCGAGCTGCTGAGTGATTTGGTGGAGGATGTCTTCAATTCGAACCCCAGTTTTTTCACGAAATTCTTGAAGGTGTTCACCTTCTCGTCCAAAGGTTTGTCGTGGATACGATAGACGAAGGTGTTGGGCTCTTTGCCAGCGACTTTTTTCTTGCCTATTTTCTCGGCTACCCGCCTGTTGGCCAGCAGCATGAACTCCTCGATGAGCCAGTTGGCTTCTTTCTGCTCTTTAAGATATACTCCAATGGGATGCCCCTGCTCGTCCAGTTTGAATTTCACCTCTTCAGTTTCAAAATTGATGGCGTTGTTGTCGAAGCGCTTTTTGCGCATAATTTGCGCTAACGCATTGAGCTTCAGCAATACATCCGACAGGTCGCCTTCGCCGGTTTCAATGATTTGCTGCGCCTGTTCATAGTCGAAGCGACGGTCGGAGTTGATGACGGTGTGCCCGAACCACTCCTTGTGCACTTTGGCGTTGTCGTCCAAGTCGAACACGGCACTGTAGCACAGTTTGTCCTCGTGCGGGCGCAAGGAGCAAAGGTTGTTGGAGAGTGCTTCCGGCAGCATGGGGATGGTGCGGTCCACCAGATACACGGATGTGCCACGGTCGTATGCCTCCGCATCGAGCGCGGTGCCCGGGCGCACATAGTGAGTGACATCCGCAATGTGAATGCCGATGCGGTACAGGCCATTGTCGAGTTTCTCAAACGACAGCGCATCGTCGAAGTCCTTGGCATCCGCAGGGTCGATGGTGAAGGTGGTGATGTTGCGGAAATCGCGGCGCTTGTTGATCTCGCTCTCCGGGATGTTTTTCGGGATGTTGTTGGCCTCCTCTTCCACCTTGTCGGGGAATTTGAGCGGGAAGTCGTTCTCCGCCAGAATGGCCAGCATCTCCACATTGTTGTCGCCGGGTTTGCCCAGCACATGGATGACCTCGCCCAGCGGACTGCGTGTCCCTGATGGCCAATCAACAATCACCACCACCACTTTGTCGCCGGATTTGGCTTTCTTGAGTAGCCGTCCGGGAATGATGATGTCGCGACGGAAATAGGCGTTGTCGGGGATGAAGTAGGCCACGCTCTTGCGGATGGAGATGGTGCCCACGATCTGTTTTTTGCTCCGTTGAATCACTTCAACCACTTGGCCTTCAGGGCGTTTCCCTTTTCGAAGAGGGAATACGACCACCTTGACAATGTCGTTGTTCAGCGCATTGCCTAGGTTGCCGTCAGCGATGAAGATGTCCTCTGCCAGCGACTCGTCACGCGTGTCGTTGGTGTCGTTTTGCGGGATGACAAAGGCCATGCCGCTGCGCTTCATCTCAATCTTGCCGATGATGTAGTTGCGGCCGTTATCCTTGCCTTTCAGCTGCTTGTAGTTGACGCGGTACTTGCCGCGGCCGGCCTTGAGCAATAGTTTGGCCGCCACCAGGCGGTCGATGTGCTCTTTGACCTCCTCACGACCTTTTTTGTCGTATATGCCGACTTTCGCGGCGATTTGTTTGTAGTTGAGTTTTTCGTTTTTGCCCTGTGACAGGGATTCCAGGATTTTTTTTGATAAGTCTTTCATAGTGTTGAGACGCACGGCCGTGCGTCTTTACTTTATTCTTTATTGTTGAGACGTACGGCCGTACGCCTTTATTTCTTTAATGAGACGCACGTCCGTGTGTCTTTACAATATCACGTCCGTACGCCTTTACAGTATATTTGCCTTGGTCATCATAGATGAACCAGGCTTTGAGTTCGGGGTGTGTGTCAAGCACCTTATGCGAGGCCTCCATGCCGAGCACCATGAAGGCGGTGGCGTAGGCGTCTGCGGTCATGCAGTCGGGGGCTATGACGGTGACACTCAGCAGGTTGCTTTGTTCCGGCTTGCCGGTAACGGGATCCAGGATGTGGGTGTAGCGCACGCCGTCCTGCTCAAAGTAGTTGCGGTAGTTGCCTGAGGTGGCTACCGCGCGGTCGCGCAGGTCGAAACGCTCGCTGCTCTCAGTCGGACCGTCGGCGGTTTCCGTGGGCACTTGGATGCCAACACGCCATGGTTTCCCGTTTTTCTTGCCCAATGCGACAATCTCGCCACCGATTTCCACGATACAGTTGCCATAACCCTGTTCTTTCAAAAACCGTGCCACTTGGTCCACGGCATAGCCCTTGGCAATGGCGTTGAAGTTGAGTTGCACGCGCGGGTCCGCCTTGACGATGCGTCCGTTTTGAACGGTAACCAACTGACTGCCAACAAATTGTTTGACGGAGTCAATTTGCGCTTGCGGGACCACCGTCTTTTGGTTTTTCCGCCCGAATCCCCACAACTCGATCAACGGTTGGCAGGTGCAGTCGAAAGCGCCGTTTGTCTCGCGGCTGATTTCCAAGGATTTCTGCAGAATGGTCAGGAAGGATTCATTTGGCGTAATATCCTGACCTTGATTTATTTGCGAGATGATAGAAGTGGTGTCAAAAATGGAGAAAGTGCTATTCACCTCTTTGAGTACGGAATCCACTTGGCGGGGCAGACTTGCGGATGATTGCCCAAGATAGGTGACATGATACAAGGTGCCGAAGGCGGTGCCTTCCAAGTGCTGGATGGGTTGTTGTCGGCAACTTGCGCACAGAATCAGAAGCAGGAGAATATGGATTGTCTTTTTCATCATTTTCAAATAAAACGCAAAAATAATAAAAACATAAACTTTTCGTTCTTTTTTCGTTATTTTTGTCCGCTAAAACCAAACCACCTATGAAAGTACACTTTATCGCTATCGGCGGTAGTGCCATGCACAACTTGGCTATCGCCTTGAAACTGAAAGGATTTGAAGTCACTGGTTCCGATGATGAGATTTTTGAGCCCGCTAAGGGGCGCCTGGCCAAATATGGCATTCTTCCCGAATCCATTGGTTGGCATCCCGAGCGCATTACGCCTGACTTGGACGCCATCATTCTGGGTATGCACGCCCGCATTGACAACCCTGAATTGGTTAAGGCAAAGGAACTTGGACTGAAAATTTATTCATATCCGGAATATCTGTACGAACAAAGCAAAGACAAAATCCGCATTGTGGTAGGGGGAAGCCATGGCAAAACCACCATCACCTCGATGATTATTCATGTTTTGCAGCAAAACCATATCGATTGCGACTACATGGTGGGTGCGCAATTGGACGGTTTTGAGGTTATGGTGAAACTTTCGGAAGAGGCCAAAATCATGGTCATCGAGGGGGACGAATACCTGACATCACCCATTGACCGCCGTCCGAAATTCCATGTGTATCAGCCCACTATCGGCATTGTGAGTGGAATTGCCTGGGATCATATCAATGTTTTCCCGACATTTGACATCTATGTGGAGCAGTTTGAGATTTTCGCCAATATGATACCGGCTGACGGCAAGTTCATTTACTGTGAGGATGATGAGGTGCTCCCGAAGTTGAGTGAGCGTATTACAGGAACGCACAAACAGCCGTATGGGGTTCATCCTCATCATATTACCGATGGTGTGACTTACTTGGAAACACCTTACGGGGAGTATCCGCTGCAGATTTTCGGAAAGCACAATTTGACCAACCTCAATGCGGCGCGATACGCATGCATGGCGGTTGGAGTTGGAGAGGAGGACTTCTATAAGGCCATCTCCACCTTCAAAGGCGCTTCAAAGCGTCTTGAATTGGTGACGAAGAACGGTGATTGTGCTGTATATAAGGATTTTGCACACTCTCCCTCTAAGCTCAAAGCCACCATCTCGGCGGTGCGTGAGCAGTTCCCTGACCGGCATTTGGTGGCCTGCATGGAGCTGCACACTTTCAGCAGTTTGACCGAAAAGTTTTTGGCGCAATATGCGGGTGCGATGAACGAGGCGGACACAGCCATAATTTATTATTCCCCGGAAGCCATCAAATTGAAAAAACTTCCTCCCATTACTCCCGAAATGATTTTCAACGCTTTCGGAAGAGAGGATATCCAAATCTTCAATGATTCTTCTATGCTTAAAGATAACTTATTGAGAATCAATCCGAAAAACACTGTTTTTTTGCTGATGTCCTCCGGTGATTTTAATGGATTAAATATTTCCGAACTGGGAGAAAAAATTATATCTTTGCGCGCTCAAAATTAAAACAATCAAAAAATAAATAATACTATGAAAAAGCTTGGTTTATCAGTACTTATGATTGCGGTGGCAGTTTTCTGTTTCGCGCAACCCAAGATTCAATTTGAGAAAACCACCTATGATTTCGGTAAAATCCGCGAAGAAGGTGGTAAAGTAACGGGTGTGTTTGAATTCACCAATATTGGCGACAGTGATCTGGTGCTTACCAATGTGCGCCCTGGTTGCGGTTGTACTGCCGCAAACTACACCCATGATGCCGTGGCTCCCGGTCAGAAAGGCTACATCGAAGCCACATACAATCCTTACAATCGTCCCGGTGCGTTCAACAAGAACATCCGTGTCACGACCAACGAGCCGCAGTTCAAAGGTGAAAAACCTTCCTCCCCTCACATGATTTTCATCAAAGGTGAAGTGATCAAGCGCCCTCCTACCATTTTTGAGAAAGCAGGTTTTAGTGCCGGCAACGGCATGTCCCGTATCAAGGAGTCGAACTTCAAACACGACATGCTGAATACTCAATCGGTGAAGGACACACTGCAGATTCACAATTTCTGGAACAGACCGATTTCTTATGAAGTGGAATCCAATGGTTATGTTTCTGAAGTTTACCGTTCTTTTGGCCAATCCATTCTCCCTGGCCAAGATGGTATTCTGGTGCTAAAATATGATGCTTCCAAGCGTGGCGAGTTTGGTCAGCTGAAAGACCGTGTCATGATTTCCACCAACGATTCCATTGAATCCAAGAAGATGGTTTATTATTCCGTTAATATTCGTGAGGATTTCTCCAAACTTACCAAGAAACAGTTGAAAACTGTTCCCGTAGCGAATTTTAGCGCCACAGAACTCGATTTTGATCATGTTCAGAAAAATGCACAAGAGAAGAGAACGATTGTTGTGACCAACAAGGGTAAAGATCCTCTGATTCTGCGTGCTACACAATCCAGCAACGGAATGTTCAAGGTTGCCTCCGACATCAAGGAAGTGCCTGCAGGCGGTAAGGCCAATGTTATCGTCACTTTCAGAGCCAGTACTCGTGCCGGTAACCAGCAGGGCACGGTTGAGATCATCACGAACGATCCGAACAACCCTATTCAAGTAATCAATGTGAAAGCGCAAATCCTGTAATAGGTTGTGCTTTTTTACGCCCAATAAAAAAAGGGGATCCGATTGGATCCCCTTTTTTTTGTTCGGAATAGCACCTTTAGGTTTTGGGCGTGCAATTAATTTAACCCGTATTTCTTTACATAATCCTCAATCTCATTGTAAAGCAGATCTTTACGGATTACTTTCTTGTCCTTGTCCAAGAAGAACATGAATGGGATGGTGCGGGTGTCGTACAACTCATTGTCCTCGATGGTCTGGTCGAAATTCCATCCGTGCAGGTAACTCGGGTTGGCCTCTGAAGATTTCAGGTAGTTTTTCCATACCTGTTCGTCGTCTTCGAAATACACGGTGAGCACTTTGAGGTTGCCCTTGGCGATAGCCGTGTTCAAAGCGGGGAAATTGGCCATTTTGCCACGCACTTCGCGGCAGGTCGGGCAGGTCGGATGCTGCAGATACAGAAGCAGGTAGTTGCTCTGAATATCGTACAGGGAGGTGGTGTCGCCATTGGCCATCACAATACGGAAGTTGGGAACCAGATCCCCTTCCAGATTCTTGTTGATGGTTTTCAACTCTCGGCTGCATCGTCTGGTACGGTCCTCATCCAACTTGGGGTAGGAGAGTATGTTCTGCAGCATTTTGATGTAGGTGTGTTCCACTTTGTATGGGGAAATATTGCTGCCCAGGATTTTTTCCACCTTGTCATAGAAGCGATACAGGGATTGCTCATTGACGCGGGCGGAATTCAGGGCGGCAACCACGAAAGTGTCTAAATCCTTACGGTCAAGCTGGTAGATGATGTTGCAGAATTCTTTGATTTTGTCATCGGCAATCGGAGTGTCGAAAATGCGCGGGTCACTCCAAGGGAAATTGTCGAAAAAGTGCTCCACTACGAATTTTTGATACAAATCCCTGTTCTGGTAGTATTCCTGGGGCATCTCAGGAATGCTTCGGGCAAGCTGCACGATGGAAGCGAGCAAATTACCCTTGTTCTCTTGTATGACAGACAATTGGTAGTCGTCTTGTGCCTTATTGATGCGTTTGGCTTTGGCGGTCAGCGAGTCGGCCAACACGCGCAGCATATATTGCGGCATGCTGCTTTGTGCTTGCTGGAATTCCGCATCCAACGCCCTCATTTGAGCGCCGAAAGTTTGAATGGTGGAGATGTATTTCACATTGTTCGTGTTCTCATCGCTGCCTTGGTATATGACGGTGTCATTGGTGATAATGACTGTGAATTTCTGATTCTTGTTGTTGGAAATCAGGAAAGAACCTACTTTATTGGTGTCGCCGATGATCCAATAAAAACCGGCGGGCAGTGACTGCTTGTCCTTAAAGGAGACCTCACTGCTATAGGGTTGGGTGTAGGATATTTTATGGTTTTTGTCATGATTGTATGACTCAATCTTGACAGAATCAAATGGGTTAGAGGTGAGTTGCACCTTGATGTCCATTTGGGCGAGGCATGATAAGATGCTGATAATCAGAAAACAGGATGTGATAACAAATCTTTTCATATGCATTTCAGAAAGAATATTCGGAATCGGTTTCGTCAGAAAGGTTTAATTGTTGGAACGCGTCAGAGAAGTGCAAGGGTAAATCCGAGGCGACGAGTGACCTCGGGTCGTGCGTGTTGGTGTAAAGGTCACCTGCCAGCCCGTGGATGAAAACGCCAAGCAGAGCGGACTCGACGGGGTTGTATCCTTGTGCCATTAACGATAACAGCAATCCGGTTAGCACATCTCCGCTGCCGGCGGTGGCCATGCCCGCATTGCCGGTGGTGTTCACGAATTGCTTGCCATCGGGTAGCGATATGACCGTGTGCTGTCCTTTCAGAACCAGGATTACCTGATATCGTTCGGCGAAGGATTGTGCCTTCTGCAGTCGTTCAAAGCCATTGTCGCAGTTGCCTGCCAGTCGCTCAAATTCTCCAAAATGAGGTGTCAGAATGCTGTATGGGGGCAAAAATGCCAGCCAGGTTTTGTTCTCCGACAGGATGTTCAGGGCGTCGGCATCTAATATGGTGGGCGTGTGTACCTCATCGAGGATGTTTTTGAGCAGGGTGACGGTTTGCGGTGCGGTGCCGATGCCTGGTCCGATGGCGATGGCGTTGATGCTTTTTTGCAGACGGCTCCAGTCGAGTGAACTGCAATGATGCTCATTGGTGTCAATGTCCAAGATGGCTTCGGGAAGTCGCGCGGGGATATGTTGGGCGGCAAGTGCGGGGGTGTGCACAGTGACTTTGCCGGCGCCACCACGCAGGCATGCGGTAGCGGCCAATATGGCGGCGCCAGGCATGTTGGCGCTTCCCGCTACCAGCAGTCCGTGTCCGAAAGTGCCTTTGTGGGCGAATGGCGGCAGCGGCCGCAGTAGTCCGGAAACGGATTTGAGTGTCAGGTATTCACGGTCCCACACCAACTCCGGTGGCGCGTTCATGCCAATGTTGACAATTTGGACATCTCCGTAAAACGGCAATGCGTCGGGCAGGAAATAGGCGAGTTTGGGATATTGTATGCTGAGGGTTTGGTCCGCCATGACCACACAAGCGTCCGCGGGGGTGGGCATATCCGCAAAAAGTCCCGAAGGCGTGTCAATGGCGATCACCATGGCGTCAGAACGGTTTATGGCGTTGATGGCATCGGCATAGATGCCGGTGGCGGGTTTGTTGAGACCGATGCCGAAAATGGCGTCCACAACCAGTGTCTTGCTCGTCATGTCTGCCACAACTTCCTCGTTGAAAACGGATAAGCGCGCGTTTGCGTTTTCGCTCACTATCGCTTCCCAGCGTTTTAAGTTGGTTTCCATCTCGGGCGAACGGTGTGCGGCGCCGCTGTCACGCTCGCAGAGTATGACATGGACGGCGGGACTATGGTGGAAAGAGGGTTCGGACAGGAGGCGGGCAATGACCAGTCCGTCACCGCCATTGTTCCCCGTGCCGCAGAATACCCTGACATCTTCAATATCGTGGTTAAATATAATGCGATCAATGATTTCGCTGCAACATTTTCCGGCTCTCTCCATCAGGTCTTGCGAGGAGATGGGCTCGTTGCGCATGGTGTATTGCTCACATTCCCGTGTTTGGGGAACGGACAAGATAAATGGTTGTTGGATAGATTTTTCTATCTGCATCTTGATGAGCGGTTTTTTAAAGGTTGCAAAAATACGAATTTATAAGATTCCTTCTTCCAGAAAACTGAAATATGATCTTTTGTGGAGGATGATATGGTCGGTGAGATGGATGTTGAATAATTTTGCCGCCTGGTTGATTTGTTTGGTGAGTTCCAAGTCTTTCTGGCTCGGACGCAGGGAACCGGAGGGGTGGTTGTGGCAGACGATAAGGTTTGTGGCTCCGGATGTGATGGCCTCTTGCATGATCAGACGCACATCCACTGCCGTGGTTGTCAAACCGCCTTTCCCTATTTGGCAGATTTTGAGTATTTTTGATGCCTGGTTCAAGTAGATAGCCCAAAACTCCTCATGTTTCAGCCGTGCGATTTTGTCCTGCATGATATTCATCACATCATAACTGGTTAGGATTTGTTGTGCTTCCGTTACCCGTTCGGAGAGCATTCGGTGGCATAGCTCAAATGCGGCCAGCAGGGTGGTGGCCTTTGCGGTTCCCACTCCCTTGACTCCAGTGAGTTGGTTGAGGTCACTGTCCGCCAGTCGGTTCAATTGGTTCCCGCTGGATGCCAGCAGTCGTTTGGCAAGGTCCACGGCACTGTCGGTCGCGGTGCCGGTACGCAATAGTATGGCAATGAGTTCAGCATCCGACAGTGCGGAAGCCCCGCGGGCAGCGAATTTTTCGCGTGGACGGTCCTGGCAACTCCACTCTCTGATGGGGATTCGCCCTGTCTCAATGTCCGTGTTGTGTGAGGTCATTATACCGTATGTGCCCGCTTGAGCAGGTATGGCAGCAGGATTTGGTCAAACCCTTGCGTGATGTCGGCAGGAATGAGGTCAATCTGATATTGGCCGCATTTGACTTTGATTTCATGGAAATAGTCGTGGACAGCGGTCTGGTAGAATTCGCGTATGTTGTTGGCATGAACCTTGATCTCCTTCCCGGTCTCCATGTCCACAAAACGATAAAGCCGGTTCTCAAAGGCGAAGTCGTATTCCATGCTCTTGTCAAAAGTGTGGAATACCAGCACCTCGTGCTTGTTGTGGCGCAGGTGCCCCAGCGCCAGCATCAGTTCATCCATGTCCTTCTGACTTTCGAACATGTCGCTGAAAATGATGACCAGCGATCTCCGATGTATTTGTTCGGCTATCTGGTGCAACGTGTCTGTCACCATGGAGGAACGGTGCACTTCGGTGCCGATAGGTTGAAGAATCTTCTCCAGTTCCCGGTAAATCATCTTGTGGTGCGCGTCGCCCCCGCGTGCTTGCGTGTGCAGGTCAAGTTTGTCGGAAAAAACGCTGAGTCCTACCGCATCTCGCTGACTCTTAAATATTTGCATGAGGATTGCCGCGGCATATACCGCAAAGAATATTTTGTTGGGTGAGGCAAGTGTGTATTTTTCCCGGATGGGGAAATACATTGAGGAGGAGTTGTCGATGATAAGGTGGCATCGCAGATTGGTCTCTTCCTCGTACTGCTTGACGAAGAGTTTGTCCGTGCGGGCGTAGAGTTTCCAGTCGATGTGCCGGATGGGCTCGCCAGTGTTGTATTGGCGGTGCTCGGCAAATTCCACGGAGAAGCCGTGCATGGGACTCTTGTGCAAACCCGTGATGAATCCTTGTACCACCTGCTTGGCGACAAACTCAATGTGGTCGTATTGCGTTATCTTCGTAAGGTCTATCGTGTATGCCATATCATCGGTTCATTTCAAACTGCAAAAGTATGATTTTTCTGCTTGCAATCGGACAGGTGACTTTATTTTGCGGAAAAGTCCTCCAGCGTGCGCAGAAAAGAGTCCGAAAACCGGTAGGAATAGAGGTCATTCTCGAAAATCTGGTCGTTGGAAAATAAAATGGGAGCCCTGCCGGTCGCGTAGAACAAGACAGCGGGAAAATGATGGACCTTTTTTGTTATTTTGCGTGGATAACCCGCTGCTCGGTCGGTAGCCAGAAAAAACAGACTATACGGCCTATTAAGATGTTGTCTGATTTCACGGTTTAGTTCACGCTCTTGCAAAGCTCCCGGTATGAATGGATACATAATGCCTGCCCGGATATTCGTAGAATCCAATGCATTCATAGTTTGAAGTAGATAATGACTGCATGAAGAACAATCTAATTCATTGTGTAGTAGGAAGATGTATTTGCCTTTGGGTAGGTTTTCGAGCGATGTTAGTTCTTGTTGCTCGTTATAGAAGAAGGGCAGTTGGGTAAGATTATCTTCCGACAAAGACATGATTCTGATCTTGAAAACAGGATCGTGGTGCCTGAAATACTGGTCTTTGTTTTTCTGATACTCTTCATAAGTCATGTTGTGCCATGGTGACTCGCAGTCGGCTGACAACTCTATCAGGTGTCCGTTCCAACTCGTTCTGGCCAAATCTTCTAAAGGTTGTAGCAAATTGAAAGGAAAATAGTCGTCAGAGAAGGATAACGCGCTGGAACAATGACGGTTGTATATGGTGGAATGGCCAGCGGAGTCCGCAATGGCAAACATTGGCGCTGATTTCCGCGTGCAGGTGTCGTATTGAGTGTAGAACAACAAGTATCTGTTGTGGAGAGGGAAGACCATTTTAGGGTATGAATAATTGAAAATATGGTCTTTGGTGGCGTAAATCCGTTCTATCCCATACGGTATTGACAGACTTTTTTGGATATAATCCTTTTCAAATGGGTGCCAAAAGGGCAAATCAAAGCGGATGTCTTCAATCCAGGTCCCATCCAGTCCGTATTTGTGTAAAACAGGGAATCGGGTGCTCAGGAAAAATAGATTGTTCTCATTGTGAAAGAGGTAGCGGTTAGGGCTCGCCTGCACCACATGTGGCGCTTCGTAGGCGAGCTCCCGGACAAAAATCTCCTGTCCAAGTGACCGGTCAAATCGGAACCAGCGGTATCCAGTATCATGGTCTTCTTCCAGGTAATACAGTTGGTTTTGGTGCATATAGACTGCTTTGACATTTGGATGCTCGAGCATAGTGTCAAACTCAAATGTTTTTTCAGTCGTTTTACGGTAAAGGAAAATTTGGTTTTGGACGGAAATCACACAACGGTTATCGTGAATGTCGAAATCGTTGATCCAGCAATTGCTGGCAAAACGCTCTGCTTTCATGGTGGTTTTAGGCAGCGGAAGGTCGAATTCGAAAGTGTGGTAATCGTTTAGGGAAAAAGCGTACATGTGGGCGGCGAAGTCATTCTCCGCTTCCTGAAACGCCTTTCTGTCAGCGAAATAGAAAATACTGTCGCGGATGCCGCATTGCAGATGATTCATATCATAGGGCAGTTTGGAGTAGGTCGCGGCAACAGCTGTGTCTAATGTGAACTGCTGGCCGATCCAGGACTGGCATACACCAACCGGAGTAAGCCATGCCATAACGATAATACCGATGATAACCGATTGCGCTTTCATTGTCTTGTCTCGCTAAAACCGCTTTTTAGGAAGGAATCCGTTATCGTCTGTATTGCAGAAGGTCGGACCGGGTGAGGTAGATCATCATGGTTCCTTCACCGTATGCATTGTATTTCCATTCGCCCTGTACCATGTAAGTGTCATAGCCGTTGTTGGAGTTGCCTCTCGTGGCGATGGTTTTCGTGGCGCTTCCGCGAAACGAACCTCTGGAGCTGCGTTCTTCACTTTTTGCCAGCATCTCGTTGATGGCATCGGAAATCAAAGGGGCGATGCTGCTGGGTACTTGGCCGATACAATTCATGGTATAGGTGTTTTGCCTAGGCACTCTGCAGGCGCTCCAGCCGGCTCCCGAACAATCTAATGTGGCCGGAGTGTTTTCATCCAGTGAGGGCGTGTATAAGATGTCATTGTATAAATTTAACCAGGCCCAATAACCGCCGTTGGTTTTGTGAATGATGACAATCGGTTTGTCACCTTCAGCATATACACTGAATCCAATAAGACATGCACTTAAAAGAAATAATAGTTTTTTCATAGTTTCGATTTTTTTTAATTGATAATATTTTGTTTCTCCACTTTCGCAGGACAGGCTTCGCTCGGCGTGAGTCTTATTCCAATAAGCCCCATAAAATGTCTTGTTCAATGGCTGGTCATGGTTTTTGAATGTGTATGTTTAGTGACTTAAAATGCGTTTCATACAGAGCAGCCAACACTGTATGTTTTTCAACAGCACAAAAATACAATGACAATAGTGGCTTTGTCAAGAGTTTTTCGGAAAAAATTTTCACTCTCATTTATAATAACTTATGAAAAATCAATATGTTAAATTAAGAAATGATTGTTAATTGAAATGGTTGTTTTTCGGAGTTTTTAGTAAATTTTTAATTAATTTGTTTAAAACCCAATTCGATTTTTTTGAGTTGGTAAAGTGAGGTTGGTTTTCTTTTCACGATGCATTTTTTTGTATTTTTGCACCTCAACTTTATACAAATCACGGTTATGAAAAACAACATTATCATTATGAGTATTATCGCGCTTGGAGTGGTATGTGGCGCCTGTCACAAGAAAGAAGACACTTCTCTTAAAGACAATCCTTTTATGCAGGAATGGAACACACCGTATGGGGTTCCGCCGTTTGACAAGATTAAGATTGAGCATTATCTTCCTGCATTTCAGGAAGGTATGCGTCAGCAGAATGAATGGATTGAGAATATTGTGAACAATTCTGAGGATCCGACCTTCGGAAACACTATTATCCCGTTGGAGTACAGCGATGAGTTGCTGAACAAGGTGAGTTCGGTGTTTTTCAATCTCCTGGAGTGCTGCAACAGCGAAGAGATGGAGCGGTTGGCCGACACACTCATGCCGTTATATACGAAACATGGTGATGATATCATGTTGAATGACAAGTTGTTCAAACGGGTAAAGGCCGTTTATGACAACCGTGCGAATGAGAATCTCAATCCAGAGCAACTCCGTCTTTTGGAAGAGACCTATAAGGGATTTGTCAGAGGCGGAGCCAATGTGCCGGTGGAAAAACAGGCACGATTCCGCGAGATTAACACGAAACTGGCCACGCTGACACAGAAATTTGGCAACAATGTGTTGAAAGCCACCAACGGTTATCAACTCGTGTGTGCCGACAAGGCCCGATTGGAAGGACTGACCGAGCAGCAGTTGCAGACTGCCGCCGAACTGGGCAATGAAAAGGCCGAGACCAAAGGCAAATATGTCTTCACATTGGATATGCCCACCTTGGAACCGTTCCTGATGAACTGTAAAGACCGTGACCTTCGTAAAGAGATTTGGACGGCCTATTCCTCCCGCTGTCTTGGTGGCGAGTTTGACAATGAGAAGATTATCAATGAGATTGTAAATTTGCGTTTGGAAAAAGCCAAGATTATGGGTTATGACAATTATGCCAACTATGTGCTGGATGATTGTATGGCCAAGAATGCGGATAATGTGTATGCTCTCCTGAACCAGGTTTGGACCCCTGCATTGGCAAAGGCCAAGGAAGAGGCCGCCTTGTACCAGAAAATGATTGCCAAAGACCATCCTGGCGCCACGCTGGAACCGTATGATTGGCGTTATTACAGCGAGAAACTCAGAAAAGAGAAATATGACTTGAATGATGAGGATATCCGCCCCTATTTTTCACTGGACACCGCCCGCAACGGTCTTTTCATGGTCTGCAACAAACTGTATGGGTTGACTTTCCAAGAGAACAAGGATATTCCGGTTTACCAAGAGGATGTGAAAGTTTATGAGGTGCTTGACAACAACGAAGTGATCGCTATTGTGTATATGGACTTCTTCCCGCGCGCATCCAAACGCAGCGGCGCCTGGATGACCAACTTCCGTGAGCAATACTACACACGAGAGGGTGAGAATGTGATTCCGGTGGTGTCGCTGGTGTTCAACTTTACAAAACCTTCTGGAGACAAACCCTCCATGCTCAATATTGATCAAGTGCAGACGCTGTTCCACGAGTTTGGCCACGCCCTGCACAGCATACTCTCGCGCTGTCACTATCGTTCCCTTTCCGGCACGAATGTGCCCCGTGACTATGTGGAGATGCCGTCGCAGTTTATGGAGCATTTCGCCTTTGAACCGGAAGTGCTGAAGATGTACGCCAACCATTACAAAACCGGGGAGAATATTCCCGAGGCGCTGGTTAAGAAAATAGAAGCCGCATCCACCTATGGTCAGGGATTCATCAATACAGAACTGCTTGCCGCTTCGTTGCTGGATATGGATTACCATACGATTACGGCAAAAACCGAAGTGAAATTGCCTGAATTTGAGGACCAGCAAATGGGGAAAATCGGACTGATATCGTCCATTATCTCACGGTATAAGAGTCCTTATTTCCAACACATCTTCTCCGGTGGCTATGGAGCGGGCTATTACAGTTACACTTGGTCTGCTGTGCTGGACAATGATGCGTACGAGGCATTCAAAGAAAACGGCATATTTGACCAGACAACGGCTACTTCATTCCGCACCAATATTCTGGAACGCGGCAACACCGACGACGCCATGAACCTCTATATGGCGTTCCGAGGCCATGAGCCGTCCATTGAGCCGTTGCTTAAGAATCGAGGACTGAAATAACATGTTTTTATGGGTTGTGGCGGTCGCGCAGGACCGCCATAACTTTTCATTAATCCATATTACCCATTCATGAGCGATATTCAGCAGGAAATTGCCCGTCTTTCGGAAGAAATCAATCGTCACAACTATTATTATTATATGTTAGACGATCCTAAAATCAGCGACTATGATTTTGACCAGTTGCTGCAAAAACTCATTGACCTGGAACGGCAGTATCCTGAATATGTGCGCCCCGACAGTCCTACGCAAAGGGTAGGGGGCACCGTTACCAAGCAGTTTGCGAGTGCTGCGCACATCTATCCGATGCTGTCGTTGGGCAACACCTACTCGGAGGGTGACTTGTTGGAGTTTGACACGCGCGTGCGAGGACTCCTCAACGGTCCGGTGGAGTATGTTTGCGAGTTGAAATACGATGGCGTGGCTATCAGCTTGATTTATGAGCATGGTGTTCTGGTTAGGGCGGTCACGCGCGGTGACGGCACTCGTGGCGATGTGGTGACGGCCAATGTGAAGACCATCGGTTCGGTGCCGCTGAGTCTGACGGGCGATTATCCCGACCTGCTTGAGGCGCGTGGCGAAATCATCATGCCATACGACAGTTTCAACGCCCTGAATGCTGATCGTGAGGAGATTGGGGAACAACCCTTCGCCAACCCGCGCAACGCGGCCTCCGGAAGTCTCAAACTTCAAAACTCCGCCGATGTGGCCAAACGCGGTCTGAGTTTCAAATTGTATTACGCTTTAGGTGAGAACCTGCCGGAAAACAATCATTTTGCCCGCCTTCGCAAGCTGCACGAGTGGGGCTTCCGTTTCCCCGATGTGATGGAGAAAGTCACCGATTTGTCAGGTGTGATGGATTTCATTCGGGTTTGGGATGAAAAACGCAAAGAGTTGCCCTATCCAATCGATGGCATCGTCATCAAGGTGAATGATTTTGCCCAGCAGCAGCAGGTGGGTTCCACCGCCAAAAGTCCGCGATGGGCTATTGCCTACAAGTTCAAGGCGGAGCGTGTTTCCACTCCGTTGTTGAGCGTGGATTTCCAGGTAGGGCGTACTGGCATCATCACGCCCGTGGCCAATCTCAAACCCGTGAGTTTGGCTGGCACTGTGGTGAAGCGTGCCACTTTGAACAACCGTGATTTCATCCGCGACATGGATATTCGGGAGGGCGACTGCCTTTTTGTGGAGAAGGGTGGGGAGATTATCCCGAAAATTGTGGGTGTGGATCTTGAACGCCGCCAGCCCGATGCTGTTCCAGTGCCCTTCGTGACCGTTTGCCCGGTTTGCGGCACGCCATTGCAGCAGAACGAGGGCGAGGCGGGTGTCTTCTGCCCCAACGAACTGCACTGTGCTCCGCAGATACGCGGGAAATTGGAGCATTTCATCGCACGGAAAGCCATGAATATAGATTCCTTGGGCGAAGGGAAGATAGAAGTCCTCTATGCCCAAGGCCTCGTGTCGAACGCGGCAGACCTGTATGATTTGACATACGATCGCCTGTTTGGGTTGGAAAAGGTGATGGAGGATGAGAACGGGAAGACTAAAACGCTGAGTTTCAAGGAAAAGACAACAATCAACATTTTAAAGGGATTGGAGCAGTCGAAGAGTGTGCCTTTTGAACGCGTGCTGTATGCGCTGGGCATCCGTTTCGTGGGTGAGGTCACCGCCAAGAAACTGGCCCGCCGCTTCAAGACCATAGATGCCATTGCCAATGCCACAAAAGAGGAACTTGTTGAGGTTGAAGATGTGGGCGAGCGTGTGGCGGAGAGTATTATACAATATTTTAATAATACGGAGAATTTGGAGATGGTGATGCGGCTGAAAGCTGCGGGGTTGCGGTTTGAGATGGGGGAGGAGTCCCGGGCTGCTTCCGACAGGCTGGCTGGCATGAGTATCATCGTTAGCGGTGTGTTCTCAGTTCCTCGAGACGAAATCAAGCTTATCATAGAGCAGAATGGCGGCAAGAATGTGTCGTCCATATCCAAGAACACCACTTATGTTCTGGCTGGAGACAAAATGGGGCCTGAGAAGCGGAAAAAGGCGGAGGCGTTGGGAATTCCTATCATTTCGGAGGAAGAGTTTATGGTGATGTTAGGGGAAAGATAAATAAACCTTTCTGCTTTTCGCCTATAAATTTCCTTGAAAAAAATTATCAACATATTGAACATTCAAAAAAAAGTGTATCTTTGCACGCTTTTTGAAGTGGAATGTTTTGAGGAATGGATGAGGGGCGGAGAAAGCGCGCAACTGCTTGATTTCACGGACTGTAAATGAATTTTGAGGATGATGTGCGGAAGGTTTTATTATAGTTTCTGATGAATAAATAGTTGCATTTTACTTCCAAAAGTGCGCTATTTTTTTTTTGCAAATAATCAAATAATTAATAATCTAAATTAAATTGAAGGGATGAAAAAGATTAAAATTACACAAGTAAAAAGTGCGGTTGACAGATCTATCCGTCAAAAAAGATCTTTAGTGGCATTGGGCTTACGCAAAATGCACCAGACTGTAGAACATGAGGCCACTCCCCAAATCCTGGGTATCGTGGATTCCGTAAAGCATCTGGTATCCGTAGAAGAATTATAATGAGATTAAATAACTGAAAAGAAATTTTAGAAAAATGGAGTTACACAACTTAAAACCAGCAAACAACTCAACGCACAGAGAAAGAAGAATTGGTAGAGGTCAAGGTTCCGGCAAGGGCGGCACTTCTACACGTGGTAACAAAGGTGCCAAGTCCCGTTCTGGCTACAGCCGCAAGATCGGTTTTGAAGGCGGCCAGATGCCTATCTATAGAATTTTGCCCAAGAGAGGTTTCAAAAATATCAACCGTGTTGAATATAACGCCATCAATGTAAGCACATTGCAGAGATTGGCCGAGAAGAACATCACCGACATCAACCGCGAAGTGCTCGTGGCTAACGGTCTTGCCAACAAGAAAGACCCCATCGCCATCCTCGCCAAAGGTGAACTTACCGCCAAAGTTAATGTCACGGCTGATAAATTTTCTGCCAAAGCCAAGGAAGTCATCGAAAACGCCGGTGGCACTGTTACGCTTGTGAACGCTACCGCTAAGGCAGAGTAATTTTTCCAATTAAAAAAATTATCCGATGAAAAAATTTATTGAAACCATAAAAAATATTTTCAGGATTGAAGACCTGAGAAAGCGTATCCTTTACACGCTCTTCATTATCCTGATTTACCGTTTTGGCGCGCATGTGGTGCTCCCGGGTATCAACCCCGGCGGTCTCTCCGCTTTCACCAGCGCTGCCCAAAAGGGTCTGCTCGGCATGTTGGACCTCTTCTCCGGTGGTGCGTTCTCTAACGCCTCCATCTTCGCATTGGGTATCATGCCGTACATCTCCGCATCCATCGTGGTGCAATTGATGACGCTGGCAGTGCCTTATTTCCAGCGTCTCCAAAAGGAAGGCGAGAGCGGCCGTAAGAAAATCAACCAGATCACCCGTTACCTTACCGTGATCGTGTTGGCCATCCAGGCCCCCGCTTACATCGCCAACCTCGTGAACCAGTTCCCGAGCGCCATCGCCCCGTCCATGCTTGAACACCATGTGCTCGGCTTCACCGCCTTCGGTTTCTGTGCTTTCATTCTGCTGATTGCCGCCACCCTGTTCATCATGTGGTTGGGTGAGCGTATCACCGACAACGGTATTGGCAACGGTATCTCCATGATCATTATGATCGGTATCATCGCCCGCTTCCCGTACGCTATCCGCGCGGAATTCATCGCCCGTATCAGCGAGATGAACGGCGGACCTATCGTGTTCATTATTGAATTAGTCCTTATGATGGTCATTATCGGACTTTGTATCCTGCTGGTGCAAGGTACCCGTCGCGTGCCCGTGCAATACGCAAAACGCGTTGTGGGCAACAAACAATACGGAGGTGTCCGCAACTACCTTCCTTTGAAGGTCAACGCTGCCGGCGTTATGCCGATCATCTTCGCCCAGGCCATCATGTTTATCCCCTTGACATTCGTGAATATCTCGACCGAAACCACTACCGGCTTCTGGAGCAGTTTCATCGATTATAACCGCTTGGGTTACAATGTTGTCTTCTTCCTCATGATCATTGCCTTCACCTATTTCTATACGGCAATCACCATCAACCCTCAGCAAATTGCAGAGGATTTGAAGAAGAACAACGGTTTCATCCCGGGTACGAAGCCGGGCAAACCGACCGCAGAGCTCATCGACAAGATCATGTCCCGCATCACACTGCCGGGCTCCATCTTCCTGGGTATTGTGGCTGTGCTTCCCGCTATCGTCCGTATGTTCGGTGTGAACCAACAGTTTGCCCAGTTCTTCGGCGGTACATCTCTGCTCATTATGGTGGGTGTTGTGCTGGATACTCTCCAACAGATTGAAAGCCACCTGCTGATGAGACATTATGATGGTTTGACCAAATCAGGTAGAATTAAAGGCCGTATGGGCGGCGTTTACGGAGGTTAATCGTGATGATGTTCAGAAGAGTGAAATATAAATCCGAGGCCGACTTTGAGAAGCTGAGAAAAAGCGCTCAAGTGGTTGCTGTTACATTGGCGGAAGTCGCCAAGTACATCCAACCTGGTGTGCCGTTGACCTACCTCGACCAAATTGGCGAGGAGTGTATCCGCGACCACCACGCAGTTCCCTCCTTCAAAGGATATGAGGGATTTCCGGCGGCGCTTTGCCTCTCAGTGAACGATGTGGTCGTGCACGGCATCCCCAAACCCGGCGATTTTCTCCAGGACGGAGATATCATTTCGGTGGATTGCGGCGCTCTTCTGGACGGATTTCATGGCGACTTCGCTTACACATTCGCCGTCGGCGAAGTCTCCGAGGAAACCCGCCTCCTGATGGACCGGACGAAGGAGTCACTGATGAAAGCCATCGATGTGGCAGTTGCCGGCAAAACTGTCGGTGATATCGGCCATACGGTGGAAAGTTATGTGAGCCAGTTCAATTACGGTGTTGTCAGAGAACTCTGCGGACACGGGATTGGCAAGGACATGCACGAAAGACCGGACATTCCGAACTATGGGCGTCCGGGTTTCGGCGACCGTCTGCAAGAAGGCATGTGCATCTGTATCGAACCGATGATTACCTTGGGTTCAAGAAAAATATACATGGAGAATGACGGATGGACCATTCGCACGCAGGATCACAAACCTGCCGCTCACTATGAGCACCAGTTGGCCATCACCTCCAAGGGAACCGAGGTGATCTCCTCGTACAAGCAGTTAAGTGAAGTAATTGGTACTAACGAAAGATATTAATACATTATGGCAAAACAATCATCATTTGACTTAGACGGTATCGTGACCGAGGCGTTGGGAAACGGAATGTATCGTGTCCAGTTGGAAAGCGGACATGTGATCATCGCCCACCTTTCGGGCAAGATGCGCCTTCACTACATCAAAATCCTCCCTGGCGACAAGGTTCAAGTGGCCATGTCCCCGTATGACCTGACCAAAGGAAGAATAACATTCCGGTACAAGGCGTAGAAACGATTAACATTTATTGATTAAAGAATATCAGTCAAAGAAATTTAATAATAAATAAAAAATAGAAAAATGAAAGTAAGAACATCCGTAAAGAAAAGATCAGAGGACTGTATCGTGGTTAAACGCCACGGAGTGGTTTATGTGATTAACAAGAAGAACCCTAAGATGAAACAGCGTCAGGGTTAAGATTATGATTCAGGAAATAATAATTATTAACAAATAAAAAACATAAAGTAATATGGCAAGAATTGCAGGTATTGATTTACCGAAGAACAAACATGGCGAAATCGGCTTGACCTACATTTACGGAATCGGCAGAAGCACTGCCCAAAAGATTCTGACCAAGGCCGGTATCAGCTGGGACAAGAAGGTAAATGAATGGAACGATGATGAATTGGCAGTAATCCGTGGTTTGGTTAATGAACTTAAAGTGGAAGGTCCGCTGAGATCAGAAGAACAAATGAACATCAAACGATTGATGGATATTGGCTGTTACAGAGGTATTCGTCACCGTCTTGGTTTACCGGTACGCGGACAAAGTACGAAGAACAACGCTCGTACGCGTAAAGGACGTAAGAAAACGGTTGCAAACAAGAAGAAAGCAACTAAGTAGTTATTAATCATTACATGGATAGAGAAAACATATAATTATGGCAAAAAATACTAAAACATCCAAAAAGAAAGTTGTCAGAATAGATGCTTCTGGTAAAGCATTCATTTATGCTTCCTTCAATAATGTTATTGTTTCCCTTACCAATAATGATGGTCAAGTGATTTCTTGGTCTTCAGCCGGTAAAATGGGTTACAGAGGTTCTAAAAAGAATACTCCCTATGCCGCTCAGATGGTGGCTCAAGACTGTGCAAAGGTCGCTTATGACCTTGGACTCCGCAAGGTGAAAGTGTATGTGAAGGGACCTGGTCAAGGACGTGAATCCGCCATCCGTTCCATCAACACAACCGGTATCATCGTGGAAGAGATCACCGATGTGACTCCGCTTCCTCACAACGGTTGTCGTCCTCCCAAACACAGAAGAGTATAATTTTATATATCGTTTAATTTTTAAAAAGTAAGAAAAATGGCAAGATATACAGGACCTAAAACTAGAATCGCAAGAAAATTTAGAGAACCGATCTTCGGCCCCGACAAGAATTTCGAAAGAAGAAATTATGCTCCCGGTCAGCATGGTCAGTCCAGAAGACGCTCCAAACTCTCCGAGTACGGTATGCAGTTGCAGGAGAAACAGAAAGCCAAATACACCTATGGCCTTCTTGAGCGTCAGTTCCGCAAACTGTTCCAACTGGCAGCCCGCAAGAAAGGTGTTACCGGTCAGAACTTGATGCAACTTATCGAGTCCCGTCTCGACAATGTGGTGTTCCGCTTGGGTATTGCGCCTTCACGCGCCGCAGCCCGTCAGTTGGTCAGCCATCGTCATATTTCCGTCAACGGAATCATCTGCAACATCCCTTCCCGTCTGCTCGTTCCTGGCGACACCGTTGAGGTTCGCGAGCGTTCCAAAGCGTTGGAAGTGATTACCAACTCCTTGAGTGGCAAGTCCATGTCATCTCCTTGGTTGGAGTGGGATGGTGGCCTTATGGTTGGCAAGTTCATGAACTATCCTCAGAGAGAGGAAATCCCTGAGACGATCAACGAGCAGGCTATCGTTGAGTTGTACTCCAAGTAGTGAGCCGTGAGTTGTGAATAGTGGACAGAAGAAACAACAGTGAGAATTTTGTTCATAGTTCGCCAGTCACCAATCACCAACCACTAATCAAGTAAAAATCAAATAAAAATCAAATAAAATGGCAATTTTAACATTTCAAAAACCCGATAAGGTCATCATGAATGAGGCCGACGATTTTCATGGAGTATTTGAATTTCGTCCGTTACAGCAAGGTTACGGTGTCACCATCGGTAACGCCCTGCGCCGTGTGCTGCTCTCCTCATTGGAAGGCTATGCCATTACTTCTATCAAAATAGAGGGCGTCGCTCAGGAATTCTCCTCGATTCCCGGTGTTATGGAAGATGTGACCGACATCGTGCTCAATCTCAAACAGGTTCGTTTCAAGAACAAGATTGAGAACAATTTCAGCGAGAAGGCAACGATCATCATCTCCGACCAGGAGGCATTCACGGCTGGTGATATGAACCGTTTCCTCAACTTCTTCCAGGTTTTGAATCCGGAGCAATTGATTTGCCGCATGGAACCCTCTGTGCGCATCGTAATGGAGATTACCATCGACAAGGGCCGCGGATATGTTCCGGTAGAGGACAACCGTTCCCTTCATGAGGGTATCGATGTTATCGCTTTAGACTCTATTCATACGCCCATCAAGAACGTCAAATATTCTATCGAACCCTACCGTGTTGAGCAGAAGACGGACTTTGAAAAGCTGGTGATGGAGATTGATACGGATGGTTCTATCCACCCGAAGACCGCTTTGAAAGAGGCCGCCAAGATACTGATTCAGCACTTTGCCCTTTTCTCTGACGATAAGATCACGTTAGACACGCCGGAGCAACCCGCTTCCGCAGAGGATTTGGACGAGAACTCCATGTTGATCCGCCAAGTGCTGAAATCCAAACTTATCGATATGGACCTCTCCGTCAGAGCGCTCAATTGCCTCAAATCTGCCGAGTTGGAAACTCTGGGTGACCTGGTGGCAATCCATAAGGCAGACCTCTTGAAATTCCGTAACTTTGGTAAGAAATCCCTCGCTGAGTTGGAAGACCTGGTGAAATCCAAAGGTTTGGAATTTGGCATGAATATTTCGAAATATAAATTAGATAAGGATTAAGAACAATGAGACACGCGAAAAGAATCAATCATTTAGGAAGAACGGATGCCCATAGAAAGGCCCTCTTGTCCAATATGGCTACATCCCTGATTATGCACAAGCGCATTTCCACCACTTTGGCGAAGGCCAAGGAGTTGAGAAAGTTCGTTGAACCGCTCGTGACCCGCAGCAAGCATGATACCACCCACTCCAGACGTGTGGTGTTCTCTGAACTTCAGAACAAATATGCCGTCACCGAACTGTTCCGCGAGATTTCCCAGAAGGTGTCCACCCGTCCTGGCGGTTATACCCGTATTTTGAAAACCGGTTTCCGCAAGGGTGACAATGCCGAGATGTGTATCATCGAATTTGTTGACTACAACGAGACCTACACCACCGATGGCGGAAAGAAGAAATCCACACGCACCCGTCGTGGTAGCGGCAAGAAAACCGCCAAGGTTGAGGAAGCTCCTGTGGCAGAAGCAGTTGAAGAAACCGCTCCCGTTGCCGAAGCCGAAGCTCCCGCCGCTGAATAATTTGAGAAACTCATATTTGCGATATTTGAAGACCGCCACTTGGCGGTCTTTTTTATTGGTAATGCCTAGTTAGGCCTTATTTTTCTTATCTTTGTCGGTTTAATCTATTTTTAAATAGGATTCTGGCTGGATAGACATATGCGTAAGTTGTTTGCCTTTTTGCTCATATTGACCTGGATGTGCATGCGCATGCACATCCAAGCGCAGACTTACACGATGCTATCATCGGGAAACAGTACCATAACCACTTGTAGTGGTGTAATATACGATCCGGGCGGAACGGGTGATTACCCCAGTAATTGTGACAGTTATCTTACCATCTATCCTGGTTCTGGCGGAAGCAAAGTGCGACTAACAGGAACATACAACACTGAAGGCACCACTTATGCCTGGGATTATTTTAATGTATATGATGGCACTTCCAATACTGGTACCCAATTGGGCTCTTTTCATGGTTTAGGTACTTGTGATGTTATTTCCCTTACTGGACCATTAACCATATACTTTCACTCTGACGGTTCAGTGCAACATGCCGGTTTTGAACTGAATGTCAGTTGCTGTACAGATGTTTGCGCATGCTCATCTCCGACCGGGGTTCATATCAGAACAGGTAACCAGTTTATTAAGGTGTTATGGGACCCATCTATGCTAACAAATGGTTATTTTTTGGAATATGGTCCACATGGTTTTACGCCAGGCGCGGGCAGTCGAACCTACACTTCCGCTACCTCATATACCCTTAATAATTTAATAAACGATACCGAATATGACATCTATATATGGTTTGATTGTGGCAATGACCATCGAATCACAACGGAGTTGCCTGTCATGGTGAGTGCCACACCAGGCAGTAATTGCACGATGACTTCCGGCACGCGTGAATTCGAAATCTGCAATGGTTTTGTGTATGATAACGGTGGCCCGACGGGTAACTACTCCAATTACAGCAACGATACCCTCATCATTTATCCTGCTACAAACGGATGCAAAGTGTCTATTGTTGGGACATACTATACCGAAAGCGCCTCATTTGATTATATTAAAATTTATGATGGTGCTGGGGTGGCGGGCACAATGCTCGGCAAATTTGCTGAAACAGGAACAATAACCGAACCGATATATTCAACAAGTCCAGATGGCACGCTTACCGTGGTTTTTCATTCCGATGGCTCTGTTCAAAAAAGTGGTTATGAATTCCAAGTGGCATGTATCTGCTATGTTGATCATGTTCAAGATACGGTTTGCTATAAGGAACGGTATCAAAATCATGGTTTTGACACATCCTTGGCATACTCTGGAGATTATACATTAATCAGGGTTGCCAATAGTACACTGATTGATGTGGATTTGCATGTGCGTCCAAGTCCATATGTGTCCATTGCGGGCCGCCATAATTTTTGTGCCGATGGTGATATCACCCTGACGGCAAACACCGCGGTTTCCTATGCGTGGAGTACGGGAGAGCATTCGCAATCCATACATGTCCATGATATCGGCAGTTATCAGGTCACGATTACAGACAGTCATGGGTGCGTCGCCAGCGCGTCACATAGGATAGCTCCTATCGATGAGTTTATTGATATGATAGATTTTCCCACCATGTGTGCGGGAAAGGATTATTTGATTACAGGAAGTTATGAGTCTGGCAGTGAGATTTTGATGCATCGGGTTCAATCCACTCTGTCCTCGGCCGATACTGCGTTTTTGCCCGACGGTATTGCTTGTGACCCCTATGGCTGTTCCTATCGTTCCACACTCACCTTTACAGATTATAGTTCCAATGCCTATGTTAGGGATGCCAATGACATTTATTATGTGAAAATAAACATGGAACACTCCTTTATTGGCGATATTTATATCAACATTACATGCCCTAATGGACAAAAGGCGGATATAATGCGTAAGGGTGCTAGTGTTGAGAATACATACTGTGTTAGTTTTATACCTGAATCTGCAAAAGGTTGGAGTACGGGCACCAATTCTACATATGCGGATTTTGGACAAGCAAATCCAAATAGAGACACACAATCCCCATGTGATCAGGGTGCGTCTCTCAATGCTCCTGGGATTGGATGGAACTATTGTTGGTCGAACAACACCACACAAGGATATGTCTATGCGGCGGATGGTGGTTTCGTATATAGGGGTGCCAATATTCATAATAGCACTGTTGATTCTTCCGATGTGGAAGCAGGTCTGCAATTTTATCATCCCGATGAACCTTTTGCGAGTTTGATAGGATGTCCGCTAAATGGAGATTGGTATATTGAAGTGGTTGATGGCTTTTCTGTGGATAATGGTTATATTTTCGGATGGGAGTTGGCCCTTACAGAGGAGTTGCTGCCCAATAATACCTTTAATGTGTCTGAAATTACTCCTGTAGGTCCTTGGATTACTGGAATGATCTCCGACACTTCCTTCACCATATCCCCTCCTGGCACGCTGCAAGAGGATACGACCGTTCAATATTTGCTTCATTTTTACGATTCGGACAATTGTTCGTATGACACGCTCGTACGCGTATCAGTCAATACACTCCATTATGGCGACACGGTTGCTAATGCTTGCGGATCGTTTACTTGGCATGGCGTAACCTATACCCAATCGGGTAGTTATAACGACACGCTCCAGACTTCGGCGGGTTGCGACAGCATCGTGACCTTGCACTTGACCATCTGGAATTTAGAAGCATCAGTAACAAATGATGGTCCATACTGCGTGGGCGACACAATTCACTTGATCTGTGAGAATCCGCAAACTGGTGCCTCATATTCATGGACTGGACCTAATGGATGGACCTCATCGGATGTGAATCCTGTAATATATTCGGCATCGCTTGAGATGAATGGGACTTACACGCTTGTGAAAGCATTGAACGGGGATTGCTCGGCGCAAGCATCTACTACCATTCAGGTGGGACAGATGAATATTGCGGATGATGTATCACCCTCCGATACGATATGTGTGGGAGAAGAGGTGACTCTTACGGTTGCGTGCTTTGGAGAAGAAACACCCATTTTTAGTGAAGGATTTTCCACTATTATTGTCGGAAATGATGATAGCAATACGGGATCGGGGAACAAATACCAATGCACCCTTCCCAATTTTCCTAATTGCGATAATGAGCATGTGTTTCTGGCGGGTGGACATCTTCGCTTCGGAGATGTCAGTTCAGGAGGTGGCGGCTATATCACTTCCCGCTCAATGGATTTGTCACAACCTTTTACGGTGAAAATGTGGATGCGTGGTTGGAAATCCTCAAGGGAAACCCCATGGTTTTACTTGAAAGTGGACAATGATACAGTGCTGCAGCAATATATTCCGACATCTGAATTTAGTGACCCCTACACGGAATACGATTATATTTCTCTTACTGGAGCGACGGCAAACAGTACCATTACTATTGGGAATGCGGATTTGTACCAGCGTTTTTTCTTAGACTCGGTTGTGGTTGTCCAGAATGGTGAGTGCCAGTATTCTTGGAGCACGGGCGCAACGACAAACAGTATCACGGTATCGCCTACACAGAGTTTGGATTACTATGTGACGGTTACATCAGCTACGGGTTGTGCTGAGGTGGACACCTTCAGCATTGTGGTGAATACGCAGTCTGTTGTCACCTTTGTTCCGTGTGGTGGTACATGTGCGATTCCTTTAATGATAATGGATTGTCATGACAGTATTGTTTTGCCGTCAGCTGTTCCATGTGCATCGAATTACGAGTTCGCCGGCTGGTCCACTACACCGGTCAATTCGGCGGTTACAACGGAACCAACACCGTTGTATTTGGCCGGAGAACATTTTTCTGCCTCGGAAGATATGACCTTGTATGCTGTCTATAAGATCTGTGAAATGGTGGAGGAAGTCCGGTATGCTAAGGTTACCGCAGCACCTACCAACTGGAGTGGCGAATACCTGATAGCGTACCATGATGGTGGCTTGATTTTTGATGGTTCCCTCACAACATTGGACGCCGTAAATAATAATCAGAGTGTTACCTTCAATGGCAATTATATCAATAACGCTGCCGCTTTGGCATCGTACACTTTTACGATTAATCGGGCGAATGCCAACACCTACACGATTCGTTCGGCAAGTGGTTACTATATAGGCCAGACTTCAGATGCCAATGGTTTGGCTAGTAACACAACAACTCAATATAACAATACTATTAGTTACAATGGTGGAAATATTGATATTGTCAGTAGCGGAGGGGCTTATTTGTGTTTTAACAATGCCGCCAATCAAAATCGTTTTAGATATTATAGATCAAGTACATACACAAACCAAAAAGCTATTCAACTATACCGGAAAGAACAGGTGGAGGGCGACTGTGAGTGGCTGAGTTACCCGTCATGTCCGGTCAGTATTGCTGTGGATACCAACAGTAACCCCAATGGCGCATGTGATCCTCAGACCATTGTGCCGCCGACTTTCACGGTGACGGATGCGTGTTTTGAGAATCCGACGGCGACTGTGACATCAGGAGGTGTTGTGGCGCAGGGTTGTACACGGTCGCAAACTTGGACAGCGACTTATGAGAACGCCTGTGGAGAGAGTGCGACTCCAGTCAGCGTGACCTACACATGGAAAGTAAGTTCAGATACTGTCACTACATCCTCTATTATCTGTGAGAATGAATCTGTCGCGCTCTTTGACACAGTGCTGGCAACATCGGGGGTATACACCAGAGTCGGAACAACAAGCTGTGGCTGCGATTCTGTTGTAATCTTGGATTTGACAGTTAACCTCAAGACCTACGGCGACACCACAGCAGTGGAGTGCGGGAGTTTTGACTGGTACGAGCGCTCAAACCTCATCCAATCAGGTGATTACACGCATGTGTTTGTAGGTGGAAATGCCAACGGTTGCGACAGTATCGTAACCTTGCACTTGACTATAAATGAACCGACAACGGGCGATACCACGGCAGTGGAGTGCGGGCATTTCGATTGGTATGAGCATGAAAACCTCACTCGGTCAGGCGAATATACCCATGTGTTTGTGGGCGGAAACGCCAATGGCTGCGATTCTGTCGTGGTGCTGCATTTGTTGATTCAAAAACCGGATACTATCCGCTATGATAGGACAGTATGTAAGGGAACACGCTTTCAGGAATATGGATTTGATACACTTATGACAACATCCGGTACATACTTGCTTACCAGAACATTGTACGCCCAGCAAACGCCGTGCGACACGCTTATTGAACTCACCCTTCATGTGACAGAACCAGTGGTCGTCAGCACCGTTGCCCAATCTGTCTGTCCCTCTTCCAATTCCGTTGTGGTGGTTGCACAGTTCCAAAATTTGAGTGGTGATAACAACGCCGTCTTCTGGACATCAAATAATGTTGTTGAAACTCATGATAATCTTGTGACTCCTTTGCATCCGAAGGACTCCTTCACCTTGCAGATTCCGTTGAATCTTTGTGACGATTCTCTGTTTTACACGGTGGAATACTCGGATGGGATATGTATGGTAACAGAAACGAACTTCATCCATGTTGTGGATACGGTTCCGCCAGCTGTGAATGGTGTTCTGCCTTCATTGAATTTGGCAGGATGCTCAGAAGATGATGTGCCTTCCGCCTTTACGAATGCCAGCGAAATCAATGCGCTGGAAAACATTTCCATTGCTGATAATTGTACGAGTATGGAGAATATCACAATCCAGCATTCGGATTCGGTGGTTTCTGCTTCGTGTGACATTTCCATAGTCCGTACCTATACGCTCACGGATGTATGCGGTAACGCTACCCGTCTTATGCAAGACATAACGCTTGTCAGAACTTCGGATTTTGCAATAAGTCAGGTGGATACTGCCGACACGGTTGTCTGTTTTTCCATGGCATTGGCTGAAAATTTCACACTTCCGGAGGTGCAGGACGCTTGCGGACTTGTTCTCCAACCATCCAGTGACTCGCCAACAGTATCCGGCTTGGATGGTTCGTGCGAGGGGTCAGTGCGATATACATACACCTATAGGAATTGCAGTGGCGGTGATACCGTTTGGACATTCACTTACCACATCGCATTGCCGGATAGTTTCACCAGTTTCCCAGCAAATGGAGTAGGGGAAGTCCAGTGCCTGGCCGATGTGTTGCCTCCAACCCCACCGGTGGTGGAGGATGCATGCGGCAATACCTTGAATGTGACATCCTTGGGTAGTACAGAGAATGTCAATCCCGACGGATCGGGTACCGTGGACTTCCTGTTCAGGTATTCCGACTGCGTAGGCAATGATTCGGTTTGGACATACACATACACCCTGACTCCTAACCAGTTCACGCCTAAACCGGATTTGTTTGACACTGTTTATTGCGTGTCGGAAGCACTGGATGACACGGTTCCGGTTGTTACCAACTGCGGCATTCCAGTGGCGTTGACACATGGAGTGGATACCAATAGAGTAGAGGACGGTTGCGGTGATATGGCCTATGTGTACAACTATACGGTGAATGATGTGCATTACACATGGACGCACTATTATCATGTCGTGCCTGTACCCTTTGTGTTGCCTGCTAACCAGGAATGCTTTATCCAATGCCTCGATTCTGCTGTTCAAGTGGATCCGCCAGTTGTCGTAAACACTTGCTCCGATACGATTGTCCCCATTGCGTTGCCGGTCGGCATTCATTCTGACGGATGCTCCGGCTATGTGACTTATGCGTGGGATTATGCCGATTGTAGTAGTGGTACCGCGAGATGGACATACACCTATGTGGTGGCGGATACCACGCCCCCTACCTTCATCGTGCCCGCTGACATGGTCATTTGCCGCGATACCAATGGAGCCTATGATGCTGATCCTGCTGTTACGGGAATTGCCATACGGATTTCTGACAACTGTTCTTCTCTGCAGGAGATCCGCAATTCTTGCCAGGAAACGCTGGTTGCAGGTGCGAACGGGGTGGACACATTGCTGAGACAATGGATTGTGAAAGACAACTGTGATAATGAGAATGTCCAAACACAAAGGATTACCATTATGCCGGTTCGCTACACCACTGTTGTCGATTCTATCTGTGAAGGCGAAATGTACGACACATTGAACTTCAATTTTGTGGCCAATGTGGACACGGTTGTATATCTGCAATTGTCATCGCATGAAACCAGATGCGATTCCTTGATTACATTGAATCTGACAGTGTTTCATCCTGTAAATGAAAGTGATTCTGTGACAACGATCGATGAGTACACTTGGAACGGCATCACCTATGCGCAAAGCGGCATGTACACTCATCATCATCCGGATATCCATGGATGTGATCAAGTGGACACACTTTACCTTACCATACACTACCCGTCATCTTCGGATATTTATGATACGGCGTGTGACATTTATACATGGAATGGCGTTGATTATACGGAAAGCGGTGTTTATACACAGCATTTCACCAATGAATTCAATGTGGATAGTACGGTGGTTTTGCATTTGACTATAAACCATTCCAAACACACAACTATTTATGATACAGTTTGTTATTCCTATGAATGGAATGGTGTCGTTTATACCGAAACAGGCGTTTACGAACAGCATTTCCAGACTTCGGATGGTTGCGATTCCATTGTGACATTGGAATTGAGGGTGAACTATAACAAAGACACCAATATCCAAGAAATCGCTTGCGAAGAATACACATGGTATGATGTGACCTATACCGAATCGGGTATTTATACGAAAACCCTTGAATCGTCTGATTTGTGCGATTCTACGGTGATTCTGTATCTGACCATCAATCATGATGTCAGTTCGGAGTGGTGGGATACTGTGTGTAATGTTAAGCAATGGAATGATGAGTTTTATACCGAATCGGGCGAGTATGTGCAGCATTTCGAGACTGCTTTGGGATGTGATTCTGCGGTGACGCTTCATCTGGTGGTGAATCATAGCGATACGACAGTGTTTGATGCGACCGGTTGCGATACATACACATGGGAAAACATAGAATATGCGCAAAGCGGTGAATATACGCGCACATTTACCAATCAATTTGGTTGCGACAGTATGGTGACGATGCGTCTCACTATCCATTTGGCCACATATTCCACATTGTACGATACGATTACGCAAAACAGTTTGCCTTACGACACATTGGGGATGCATTTTACGGAAGCAGGCACGAAGAAGGATACCATATTGAACCAATACGGATGTGACAGCATCATAACGATGCATCTTTTTGTTGCTCAAACTGTAATGGTTGAGGTGGATAGTACAATTTGTGAGAATGATCTTCCGTTCACATGGAACCATGTGGTGTTCAATCAGGCAGGAACGATGAATGACACGCTAACTGCCGCCAATGGTTCGGATAGTATAGTTGTGATGACATTGAATGTTGTTTTTAATACATATTCTGTTGAAAATGAATTTGTTATAGAAAACAATCTTCCGCATGTCTTTAATGGTCATACATTTACAGGACCTATAACCAACGAGCAAATCGTTATCCCGAATGCCAATGGTTGCGACAGCATTATCACCTATTCGTTGCAGGTTTGGTATAATGTGAAAGATACTGTGGAACGCACCATTTGCGAGAATGATCTTCCATATAGCTGGAATAATGTGCCGTTTTCAGCTCCGGGGATGCAGAATGCGGTCTTTACTCTGCCAAATGGAGCGGATTCTGTTTTGACCATGGTTCTTTTTGTCCATAACAATACGCAGTCAACGATTTACGATACGATTGTGGAGAACGGTTTGCCTTACGACACGCTGGATATGCATTTTGCGGATGCGGGCACCCTCTCGGATACCATTGCGAATACCAACGGATGCGACAGCATTGTGACGATGCATCTCTATGTCTGGTACAATGTGGCCAATACGGTTGATTCCACAGTTTGTGAGAACAATTTGCCAATTGTGTGGAACGATGTCGTGTTTGAAGCGGCGGGTGAAAATACGATTGTGTTGGTTGGCAATCATGGGGTGGACAGTGCCCTGACCATGCGGTTGGCGGTCATCCCGAAGGATGTGTCCGTTTTCCATGATGAGGTGTGCGAGGGCAGGGATTATTTCGGTCATGGTTTTGTGGTGCCAGGAAACCAAACGGTCCATATCCCAGACCATCATCTTTCTATTGAAAACACATTTGAAAATGAGCTTGGGTGCGACAGTATTGTCCATTTGGAGTTGGATATCGTGGATACGACCGTGTATATCAGACCGTTGTTTGACTTTTGCGATAATATGTCCACCACACTCTCGGTATATACTCAAATGACGGATTATGTTTGGAGCACGGGTGAAACCAGTCAGAATATCGATGTCACAGCCCCTGGACTATATTCGGTGACCGCTATGCAGGGAGATTGTCAGTCGGAGGCGGTTGTCAGTATAGAGGATTGTCCGACAGAGATTTATTTGCCGAATGCCATAACACCGGGCAAACTGGATGGGCACAACGATTGTTTCAGTCTGCCGGAACGCTGTCAAAATATGATCGACGAGTTTGAGATTACGATTTTCAACCGTTGGGGACAACCTGTTTTCCATTCCAAAGATAAGGCGTTCAAGTGGTATGGCGAGTATAAGGACAATGTGTATAGACAGAATGTGTATGAGTATTTGATCGATTATACGGAGAACAACAGATTCCATAGAAAAGTGAAATTGAGAGGAAGTGTTGTCGTGTTATGACATTGGATATTTTCTTTTTTGTATTTTTGCATAAATTTTTGAAATGAATAATAAATAGAATCAATATGAAAGGAATCGTATTAGCCGGCGGTGCCGGAACCCGTCTTCACCCCATTACCCTTGCCATGAGCAAGCAGTTGATGCCCATTTATGACAAACCCATGATTTACTACCCGATTTCAACGCTTATGCAGGCGGATATCCGGGAAATACTCATCATCTCCACACCTCAGGATCTCCCCAACTTCGAGCATTTGCTGGGCGACGGTTCCCGTATCGGATGCCGTTTTGAGTACAAGGTGCAGGAAGTGCCCAATGGGCTCGCGCAGGCCTTCGTGCTTGGCGAGGAGTTTATTGGCAACGACAAAGCGGCTCTGGTACTCGGTGACAACATCTTCTATGGCGGCGGCATTGAACAGCATCTGATGGAAAGCAAGGATCCCGACGGGGGTATCATCTTTGCTTACCATGTCTCCGATCCCGAACGATATGGTGTGGTGGAGTTTGATTCGAACATGAATGCGGTTTCCATTGAAGAGAAACCGAAACTGCCCAAATCCAACTATGCGGTCCCGGGACTCTACTTCTACGACAACAGTGTGGTGGAAGTGGCCAAGAACATCAAACCCAGCGCACGCGGCGAGTACGAGATCACGGACGTGAACAAATACTACCTGGAAGAAGGGAAACTGAAAGTGTGCAAATTAGACCGCGGTACGGCATGGCTAGACACAGGGACATTCAACTCCCTCATTGAGGCCACGCAGTTTGTGCAGGTTATAGAAGCGCGTCAGGGACTGAAGGTGGGCTGCATAGAGGAGATTGCCTACAAGCACGGCTTCATTGATGCGGAACAGTTGGAAAAGATCGCCCAACCCTTGCTGAAGAGTGGTTATGGCGGCTATTTGATGGGGCTGTTGAAATAGAAACCCCTTAAAATTTGAAAATATGAAAAGACTTTTATCCTTATTGCTGATATTAATGCTGGGAATGTTTTCCTATCAGGTATCGGCACAACAAAATGACGGCAATATGATGCCAGGTAATGGTGCGGTTACTACCGACCCGATAGTGACAACTGCTCCTGTCAGCAATTTGATGCCCAATTCCGCTACACTGAACGCTACCATCACAAATCCCGACAATGTGAATATCACAGAAATGGGGTTTGAGTGGAGGAAAGTCATGGGTGGTTATAACACTACGGTAACGGGTACGGGAAACGGAAATACGTTTTCTGCCACCCTCAATAATCTGACACCTAACACGGGTTATTCATACAAGGCCTTCATTACATTCAATGGCACCACATTATATGGCGAAGAGATATATTTTTCGACACCTGAGGAAGGTAGTCAGAATTGTCCTGCCCCGACAAATCTGATTGCATCCCCTTCAGCATCAAGTGTGGTATTGTTCTGGCAGCAGGAAGCCAATACTGCTAATGAGTGGGAGGTCCGCTACCGTCAGGCCACGGAGTCCGATTGGAGTGTCTATAATACGACTTCCACGACCATTACATTGGAAGATTTAGTTCCTGATACTGACTATGAGGCCTATGTGGTGGCACACTGTACCAATTCTATGACCAGCGAACCATCCAACACGGTGACCTTCCATACTGAAATTTGCGGCATCCAGGATTATCTGGAGCATAATCTCATCCTCTATCCGAACCCTGCCACCGAATTGGTGAGCGTGGCAACCGACGATGCCAGCATCCGGATTACGGGTGTGGAGGTGTACAACATGTATGGCCAGTTGCTCAATGCCATCGTTTCCGAAGAGAATCCTATGCGCATCAATGTCAGCGGTTTGGCCGACGGTATGTACTTTGTACGCATCACGACCGACAGCGGAGTGGTGACGAAGAGTTTTGTGAAGAGATAATCGTTGGCAATAGCCCATTGGCTATTAACTTTGAGAAAACGTGCGATTTCGGACACCCGGGGTCGCACGCTGTTTTTGAAGGTGGGACTTTAATAATGCCTCAACTCCTCCGTTCCAAAATGAAAAACGGAAATCCTGATGTTGCGCTCGTCACCATCAAGAATAAACCAAGGGTTTTGGAATGGGTGTGTGGAATTCCGCAGGATGTGCATGTCCCGGGCGGGTGTGTTTCCCTCCACACACAGGATGGCAACCTTTCCCGCTCTGTTTTTTGCCACATCCACTACCATGATAGCGTGGCCATATTGGTGACTGTCGCGCGCCGGATAGACTAACACATCGCCCGGCTGCACATCTTGGATGGTCCTGGGCTTCGTTTCGTGGTAAAGTGAGAATGTATTGCACATGCCATAGACTTTCTTCAAGAAACGCTCGAAGTCGGTTCTGTTTTCACCGCCTTTGTATTGCATGGTTTGTCCATTGACATCGGTGAAATGGATGTCATTATAGCGTCCTTTTTTGTACAAATACTCGGCTCGGATTCTCATGGTGACATCGGCGCACTGCTCGGAGTTAGAGAGCAAAGGCATTTCCACAACACCTGTCGAGAGCCACTGGTAATTGGCGTCTCCGCCTGTATAAAGTTGGACTTTGCTCCCTTTGGGTTTCAAGGGTAATGCGCGAAGAAAGGTGGTGTAATCGCCCGCCTGCGCCGCCACGCGTGTGTAACCGATGGGTGCTGGAATGTCGCCCACGCATGAGGCGTTCCACCTGTTGCTGGCTTGCGAGGATTTCATCCACCATACCCAAACGCCTCCCACCAGCATGATGCCGAGGAGTACGAGCAGAAGCACTATCCGCCAAGGCGATGTCTTTCTCATTATATGACTGTAATCTTCTTATACCGAATCCGTTTCGGTGTCACATTGCCGAGACGCATTTTCTTGTTCTCCTCGTATTCGGTGTAACTGCCCTCGTAGAAATAGACCTGCGAGTCGCCTTCAAAAGCGAGGATGTGTGTGCAGATACGGTCCAGAAACCAGCGGTCGTGTGAGATGACCACCGCGCAGCCCGCGAAGTTCTCCAAACCCTCCTCCAACGCGCGCAGCGTGTTCACATCAATGTCGTTGGTCGGTTCGTCCAAGAGCAGCACATTGGCTTCCGATTTCAAGGTCAAGGCTAAGTGCAGACGGTTGCGCTCGCCACCGGACAACACGCCGGCTTTCTTGTTCTGCTCCGTGCCGCTGAAGTTGAATCGTGACAGGTATGCGCGCGAGTTGATGAGCCGTCCGCCCATCATAATCTGCTCGTTGCCTTCCGAAACCACTTCCCAAACGCTCTTTTCAGGATCGATAACCGTGTGCTGCTGGTCGATGTAACCCACCTTCACCGTTTCGCCGACCTTGAAATCACCGCTGTCGGGCTTGTCCAACCCCATAATGAGGCGGAAGAGGGTGGTCTTGCCGGCGCCGTTGGGCCCGATGACACCTACGATGCCGTTGGGCGGCAGGTTGAAGTTGAGGTCATCAAAAAGCAGTTTGTCACCAAACGCCTTGCGCACATGCTGCGCCTCAATGACATTGTTGCCCAAGCGCGGACCATTGGGAATGAAGATCTGCAAGGTTTCCTCCTTCTCCTTCACATCCTCGTTGAGCAACTTGTCGTAAGCGTTCAAACGGGCCTTCGACTTGGCGTGGCGCGCTTTTGGTGCCATGCGCACCCATTCCAACTCGCGCTCCAGTGTCTTCATGCGCTTGCTCTCCTGTTTCTGTTCCATGGCCAAACGGTTGGATTTCTGTTCCAACCAGGATGAGTAGTTCCCTTGCCAAGGAATGCCTTCGCCACGGTCCAATTCCAGAATCCAGCCGGCCACATGGTCGAGGAAGTAACGATCGTGCGTGACGGCGATAACCGTGCCCTTGTATTGTTGCAAATGTGCCTCCAGCCATTCCACGGATTCAGCATCCAGATGGTTGGTGGGCTCGTCCAACAGCAAAATGTCCGGTTCGGTGAGCAGCAGGCGGCATAATGCCACACGGCGGCGCTCGCCTCCGGAGAGATGCTTGACGGATGTGTCGCCGTCAGGACAACGCAAGGCGTCCATGGCACGCTCCAACTTGGAATCCAACTCCCAAGCGTCATATTGGTCAATCAGTTCCGTCAGCTCGCCTTGGCGCTCGATGAGTTTGTTCATTTCTTCGTCGCTCATCGGCTCGGCAAACTTCATGTTCACCTCTTCATATTCTTTCAACACATCCACAATCTTCTGTACACCTTGCATGACAACTTCTTTAACCGTCAGATTGTCATCCAATTGCGGTTCCTGGGGCAAGTATCCGATGGAATATCCAGGTGAAAATACCACCTCACCCTGATAAGACTTGTCAATGCCTGCAATAATCTTCAACAGCGAAGATTTACCGGCACCGTTCAATCCCAAGACACCAATCTTGGCGCCATAAAAGAAGGACAGGTAGATGTTTTTAAGAACTTGTTTTTGAGGCGGATACGTCTTGCTGACGTTCACCATGGAAAAGATGATTTTCTTGTCGTCTGCCATAATGGGGTGAATTAGGTGAAGTTGGTGAATGGGATAAATGGATAATGGGGTAAAAGGGTAAAATCGTGTAGATTCGTGTAATTCGTGAATGGATTATTCCGTCAGGCACGCGTCCAATGCGGCAGTGATGGCTTCTTTGTCCATTTTTTGCCCGATGAACACGATTTTCTGCATGCGGTCGCCGTAGTGCTCGTCCCAGTCGCGACGCAGCCCTGGCTCTTTCTCCATCATTTCCGCCAGTTCATCAGGCGTCATAGTGGCGAACCACAAGCCCACATCGCGCAGCAACAGTTGCCTGCCTGACTGTTCGAACAAGTAGCATACATCGTACTCTGATTTGAAGTAGCAGATGCCCTTGGCACGGATCACACTCTTGGGCAATGTGGACACAAACTCATCAAATTTGCCCAACACAAACGGCGCCCGGCGGTAATATACAAAGGTGCTGATGCCGTATTCCTCCGCCTCGCCCTCGTCATGGTCGTGGTGGTGATGATGATGATGCCCTTCGTGTTCTTTGTGTTCTTCGTGTTCTTCGTGTTCTTCGTGCCCTTTGTGTTCTTCTTCCTCCTCATCATGTATCCCCTCCACACCTCTGATCCATGCAGCGGAGGTGGCCACCTTCTCATAGTCGAACATGTTGGTGTTCAATATTTTATCCAATTCCACATCGCCGTAGTCGCATTCGATGATGGTGGCCTTGGGCTGGATGGCTCTTATGATGCCGCGCACGCGTCCCAACTCGTCGGGTGTAACCTCCGACGCCTTGTTGAGGAGTATGATGTTGCAGAATTCGATTTGTTGGATGACCAGATTTTCAATATCATCCTCTTCAATATCCTTTCGGAGCAGACGGTCGCCGCAGCCAAACTCGCTTTGCATACGGAGCGCGTCCACCACTGTGACGATGCAGTCCAGTTTTGGAATCCCGTTTTTGGTGAAGTCGCCGCCCATTCTGGGCATGGTGGTGATGGTTTGGGCAATGGGTTCCGGCTCGCAAATGCCGCTTGCCTCAATCACAATGTAATCGAAGAGTTGCTGGTTGATGAGGTCGCGGAGCTGCTCCACCAGATTCATCTTCAGCGTGCAGCAGATGCAGCCGTTTTGCAGGGCTACCAGACTGTCGTCGTTCTGGTTCACCACACCGCCCTTTTGGATGAGGTCGGCGTCAATGTTGATCTCCCCAAGGTCGTTAACAATGACGGCAAACTTGATGCCACGGCGGTTGGAAAGTATGCGGTTTACTAATGTGGTTTTTCCGCTGCCCAGGTACCCCGTGAGCAGCAGTACGGGTGTTTCAGTTTTCATTTTTGTCTGAATTAGGGCGGTTTGAAGCCCGAGGTTATTTAACGAAGTTCAAATAGATGTTTACAGATGCGTATTCATCGGAAATGTCGCTGACACTCAAGGAGAAAATCAGGAGATTGTTTCCGAAATTAGTTCTCTTTCCTTTTTCTGAAAGTTTTGCTGACAACGGTTTCTTGTCTTGGGCATTGAAGTAGGAGTATTCCAAAAGGTTGTTGGTCGCCGTGTTGCTCTTTGAAAACTTGTAGTAGCGATTCTCGTTGATGGCTCCGTTTGCAGCGAAATCGCGGTTGAAGGCGGCAATCGCTTCAGGAGAGGTCGCATATACATACGAGTTCCCTCTGACGGCGAAATGAGTGTAATGGCTGGTGTCGAACATGGATCCCTTTGGCACAATAATGCTGTCCGTTATCGGGAAAATGCCGTTGGGGTAGGCCAATTTCATGCTTTCCGCATACGGTTCGTTGATGAAAGGGGAAAATGTGTGGCCAAGCGTGTCGCGGCGCACCAGCATGAACGGGTAAAGTTTGGAGGAATCCCCGGGAATCGCCAAATGGCAGATGTCATGCTCCGGAAGTTCGAGTTTGTGGTACCAACAAGTGTGATACGGCATGATATTGTCCGGAATGTCGCAATCGGTCTTGACTTTTGTGAGCTGTCCCAGTTTGCCATCCTTCAAAGTGGCGTATCCTGAAAGCAGAATCTCATTGGGTGAGAACCGGATTTGGAAGGCGGCCCAATTGGATAATGATTTTATACGCTGAAGTTTGCTGGCAACATCCGGGGTGAAATACTCACCGAGTACATCCCAATAAGTGTTGTTTACAAACAGCCAATTTTGTTTTTTGTTTTTCTCTGCAATGTCATACAACTGCTTGAATTCAGCCCCCGACAATAGGTTCTTGGGGTGCAGATGCTGAATGACGGCTTTCTTCAGCAGATCCTTGTTGGTGGAAATGGAGAGGATGTGGTTGAAGAATACAAAGTAGAGTTTTTGGAAATTCGTGCCATAGGTATAGACTTTTTGTTGCTCGAACTTGTCAAAATTGGCCGGATCAATGCTCAGTGCCTTGAGCAGACGCTTGAAGTCGCTCTTCTCAATGTGGGTGTTGAAAAGGAGTGCACAACCCGATTCATGAGGATGCCCCGATATGGTGATATCGTATTGGTTTGCCGGCAATGCGTTGTGCACGGTTTCAAAAGCCGGCAGAACCTCCATGGCGAACAGTTCGTTGAAATAGGGTAGTAGGGGGGTGATGTCCTTGGAGAAGGATGTGTTGTCGTTCACTTCATAAAGGAATAGAGCGTCCGTTGGCACGGCCTCAATCAGTTCCGACTTTGTTTGTCTGAAAAAACTGTAATAAAAGAAAATGCCCACCCCGATCAGCAGTACAGCAATAATGCTCAGTATCGTAATCAGTCCGCGGTGCCTCTCATTGTTGTAATCTTCCTTCATGACATTGATTTTTTGATTAACGAATTACCTATCACATTGTCCCCCATTTACCAACTTCACCATGTACCTCATGTACCTCTATTCACCCTTTTCCTCTTCCGCTTTTTCTTCCTCCAAGTCAACAAGTTTGTGCTCAACAAGAAGGTTGTACCAGGCAAGCACTTTTTTGATGTTGGAGACATATACGCGCTCGCGATCGTAGTTGGGGAGCACATCGGCAAAATAAGCCTTCAGGGCGTTGTTGTCTTTCGGAATGCTTAAAGCAGCCCCATTTTCTTTCTTAAAGATGGATTGGAAAACGGATTGCAGCGTGACCTCGTCTTCTTCTGTGAAAATAGCGATGTTGTCCAAGGTGGCCACACCGTCTTGGGAGAATGCCGGGAACCGGTGTCCGTCTTCGAGAGATTCCACGATGAAACAGTTGGGTGCGCGGGAGATGAGTTTGAAGAGTCCGCCTTTTCCTGTAATTGATAAAATGTTGCTTAAGTCCATGTTAGTTTTGATAATAAATGATTTGACGTTTACGAATGGATATGATCTGATTGTCGCATACCAGCACTTCGGTCAGCCAGTTGCAGTACCGGTCATGATCGAAATAGTAGTGTGTCTCTTTCAGATGATGGATTTTGTCCTCATAGATGGTTTTGAGTTGTTTGCCTTCCTGGCTGTATTGGTTGTAAGTGTATTCAATCATCTGGTTACCGGCTTTATACACGCAGCGGTTCACTTCGTCACCGTAATTGTCGTATTCGATTTTGACGGTTTTGAAGACCCGGCCGTTGGGCTCGTATTCCACTATTTTGTACACCTGTCCCATGTCATTGTATTTGTTCTGGGTGTGCGTGGTGTAGTCGCCCATCGATTGTGTGCTGCTGGTGATGTTGCCGATGCCGTCCGTGTTGTAGGAGAACGCCATGGCGATGCTGTCGCCGTCAAATATCTGCTCTCCGCACAGGAAGTGGTTGCGGTCATACAGATATTTGCCGCGGGACACCATCAGGCCGGTAGAGTCGTACTCTTCCCAACGGGTGGCCAGGGCGAGGTCGTTGTAGTGATAATCGCGTTTCAGCAAGGTGTCCTTTTTGGGACCGAGTTTGACATATTTCAAGAGAAGCCCGTCGGAGGTGTACTGCTGCATGGAGGTCATGTCCGCCTTGCGCCGTTTCAGTATTTTGGCGATATTGGCAGTGTCCTCCACCATGATGGAGTCCTCAGCCAGGTAGAATGTCTTGGTGTGGATGTATTTCACATCCCCATAGATATGGTTGCGCTGCAGATGTGTTTTCTTCACATCCGGAGTGATGACGATGGGGTCGGTTTTCTTTTTGCACCCGGCCGCCATGATCACGAGGATGGCTAAAATCATATATTTGTAGCACCCGAACATTCTCCTATACCTCTTATTACTCTTTTCCTCTCTTACTCTTTCATCGTTAAAACAACCCGTCCACCAGACTGTCTTCCACCATATTCGGGAGGGTGACGGTGAGGTTCGGGTTGGTTTCCATAGCGCGTTTGATGGCGAACAGGGCGCCCTCGTTGCGTGCCCAGGCGCGGCGGCTGATGCCGTTGTTCACATCCCAGAACAGCATGCTGCGCAGGCGTCGGTCGCTATCTTCGGTGCCGTCGAGCACCATGCCGAAACCGCCGTTGATGACTTCGCCCCAGCCAACGCCGCCGCCGTTGTGGATGCTCACCCAAGTGGCGCCGCGGAAACCGTCGCCGATGACATTCTGCACGGCCATATCGGCGCAGAAACTGGACCCGTCATAGATGTTGGAGGTCTCGCGGAACGGGGAGTCCGTGCCAGACACATCGTGATGGTCGCGGCCGATGACCACCGGAGCACTGAGCCGTCCGTCCTTGACGGCATCGTTGAATGCGGCGGCAATCTTGGTGCGGCCTTCAGCGTCAGCATACAGAATACGGGCCTGCGAACCCACCACCAAGTGGTTCTCCTTGGCACCCTTGATCCAGGTGATATTGTCTTTCATCTGCTGGGATATCTCTTGCGGTGCGGTTTCGCTGATCTTGCGCAGCACATCCATGGCCAGGTGGTCGGTGACTTCCAAATCTTCCGGTTTGCCGGAGGTGCATACCCAGCGGAACGGGCCGAAACCGTAGTCAAAGCACATCGGTCCCATGATGTCTTGAACATAAGAAGGATAGCGGAATGTGCCGTCCTCTTTCATGATGTCGGCTCCGGCGCGCGATGATTGCAGCAGGAAAGCGTTGCCATAGTCGAAGAAGTACATGCCCTTGGCGGTCAGCTTGTTGATGGCGGCCACTTGGCGGCGCAAACTCTCTTCCACGGCGGCTTTGAACTTCTCGGGCTCGTCGGCCATCATGACTTTGGCGTCCTCAAAGGAGATGCCCACAGGATAATAGCCGCCTGCCCACGGGTTGTGCAGGGAGGTCTGGTCGCTGCCCAGGTCCACCTGTATGTTATGCTCGGCGCAATATTCCCAAAGGTCAACCACATTGCCTTGGTAGGCGAAGGATCGGGCGATCTTCTTGGCACGCGCCTCGTTCACCTTCTCAAACAGTTCGTCGAGATTCTCGTGAATCTCATCCACCCAACCTTGGTCGTAGCGCTTTTGCGTGGCCGACGGGTTGATTTCAGCGGTGATGGAGACCACACCGGCGATGTTGCCGGCCTTGGGCTGTGCGCCCGACATGCCGCCCAAACCGGCGGTCACAAAGAGTTTTCCGCCGATTTCGCCGCCAATCTTACGGCTGGCGTTCAGCACCGTAATAGTGGTGCCGTGCACGATGCCTTGTGGTCCGATGTACATGTACGAACCGGCGGTCATCTGTCCGTACTGGCTCACACCCAGTGCGTTCATGCGCTCCCAGTCATCCGGTTTGGAGTAGTTGGGAATCACCATGCCGTTGGTGACCACCACGCGCGGGGCGTTCTTGTGCGACGGGAACAAACCCAGCGGATGGCCGGAGTACATCACCAGCGTCTGCTCGTCGGTCATCTCCGACAAGTACTTCATAACCAGGCGGTACTGCGCCCAGTTCTGGAACACGGCGCCGTTGCCGCCGTAGGTGATCAGCTCGTGCGGGTGCTGCGCCACCGCCGGATCCAGGTTGTTTTGGATCATCAGCATGATGGCGGCCGCCTGGCGACTCTTCGCCGGGTAGGCGTCGATGGGGCGGGCGTACATCTCGTAGTCAGGACGATACCGGTACATGTAGATGCGGCCGTAGTCGTGCAGCTCTTTCACGAATTCGGGAATCAGTTGCGCATGCAACGACGGATCGAAGTAGCGGAGCGCATTGCGAAGGGCAAGCTGTTTCTCCTTTTTCGTTAAAATATCTTTACGCTTGGGAGCGTGGTTTACCGTTGTGTCATAAGGCTTTGCGGGAGGTAAAGTGCTGGGAATACCTCGTTTGAGATCTTCTTGGAATTCTTGAAGTGTCATAATATCGCATTTTATAAAATTGGTTGCAAAGATACGAAAAAATGATGAAACACGATGTTTTTGTTTGTGAGCGTGAAATTGGAAAGTTTTTTTTATTTTTGCCGACTAACTTTTTGAATTATGAAAAAACTGGAATTGTTTGCGCTTGTCGTCGTAATGACTTTATTATGTGTTTCTTGCAAGAATAAAAACGATGTTTATTCCACTCCGGAGAAGGTGATGACGGAATTCATACCAGCATATCTTACGGCCGATTTCGAGTCAATGTTCAAATATACGGTCCCGACGGATGCGGTTCTCCTTCGAAATATCCAGAAAATGCTTCGGGAACACCCCGACAGATTGCAGAAACTGCAGCAAACGGAAGTGACTATTGAGAAGATGTCCTCCAAATTTGTGAACGACACCCTTGCGATATGCACTTGTGACTTTACCGCCGATAATGAGAAGAGCTCCACAGAGTTCCGAGTGAAGAAAATAGACGGCAAGTGGCTGGTGGAAATGTCTGAAAATTAATACGATACTAAATAGAAATCAAAAGAAACGATGAATTTTGTAGAAGAACTCAAATGGCGCGGCATGTTGCATGACATCATGCCTGGAACAGAAGAATTGTTGAACAAGGGCATGTGCAGTGCCTATCTGGGCATTGACCCCACTGCCGACTCACTTCATATAGGACACCTGGTGGGCATCATGATGCTGTCGCACTTCCAACGCTGCGGCCATCGCCCCATCGCCCTGCTCGGCGGCGCCACCGGTATGATCGGCGACCCCTCCGGAAAATCACAAGAACGCAACCTGCTTGACGAGGAGACCCTTCGCCACAATCAGGAATGCATCAAAAAACAACTTGGCAAGTTCCTGCAGTTCGACACCGATGAACCTAACGGTGCGGTGCTGGTGAACAACTACGACTGGATGAGCAAATTCACCTTCCTGGAATTCATCCGCGACATCGGCAAGCATATCACTGTGAACTATATGATGGCCAAGGATTCCGTCAAGAAACGCTTCAACGGTGAAGGCGACGGTATGTCCTTTACCGAATTTTCCTATCAGTTGGTGCAAGGATACGATTTCTTCCATCTCTTCCAAGAGTACGGCTGCAAAATCCAGATGGGCGGTTCCGACCAATGGGGCAACATCACCACGGGCACCGAACTCATCCGCCGCAAACTCAATGGCGAGGCCTACGCGCTGACCTGCCCGCTCATCACCAAAGCCGATGGCGGTAAGTTCGGCAAGACCGAGAAAGGCAACATCTGGCTCGACCCGGAAAGAACCTCCCCGTATGCGTTCTATCAGTTCTGGCTCAACTGCTCCGACGATGACAGCAAGCGCTATATCCGTATTTTCACGCATTTCACCAAAGAGGAGATTGAGGCCATGGAGGCCGAACACGATGCCGCTCCACATTTGCGCGTGCTGCAAAAGGCACTGGCCAAGGACCTTACCGTGCGCATCCACTCCCAAGAGGATTACGACGCCGCGGTCAACGCCTCCGAGATTCTCTTCGGAAAAGGCACCGCTGAAAGTCTCTCCGCACTGCCGGAAAAACTGTTCCTCGCCGTGTTTGACGGTGTGCCTCAATTCGAGATTCCCGCCTCCGCCATAGAGAACGGCTGCGGCGTGGTTGACTTCCTCGCGGAACACACCCAAATCTTCGCGTCCAAAGGCGAAGCCCGCCGTATGCTTAAGGACAATGGCGTCGCCATCAATAAGGCCAAAGTGAAGGAAGACTTTAATGTGACGAAGGAAAGTCTTCTGAATCAACGATATATACTCGTGCAAAAAGGTAAAAAGAATTACTATATTGTAAAAATCAACTAACTCTAATCTCAACAGTCTCACATCTCACATCTCAAATCTCACATCTCAAATTTCCATGGGCTGGTTTTCAATCATATTCATCATCGTCGTCGGCATCTTGCTGATGATATTGGACTTCCTGGTCATTCCGGGTGGCGTGGTTGCCATCATCGGAGTGCTGGGACTGGTGGCCGGCGTGGCAGCCGCATTCATACAATACGGTCCGCTGGCGGGTTTCCTCACCCTGCTGGTCACCGCAGTGTTTACCATCGGTTGCTTTGTGCTGATGATGCGCACCAAAACATGGCGCAAGTTGCAGCTGAATACCCGTATTGACAGCAAAATGAATGAGTTTGACCCTCAAAAAGTACATGTGGGCATGCAAGGGAAGGCTATCTCCCGCCTCGCGCCTATGGGCACCGGAGAGTTTGATGGCGCCGTGGTGGAAGTCTCCTCACCCCAGGATTTTATCGAGGTGGATACCGAAATTGAAATTACCCGCATTGAAGGCGGAAAAGTTTTTGTGAAACCAATAAATAATTAAATTAATACCATTATGACGCAGACTATTTTAATCATTATCGGTGTACTGGCGCTGGTTATCCTGTTCTTCTGGATGGTGCCGTTGCGCCTTTGGTTTATCGCCATTCTGAATGGTGTTCATGTTTCCCTTATCCAGCTTATCCTGATGCGCTGGCGTCGTGTTCCGCCAGATATGATTGTCAACGCTATGATCACCGCCACCAAGGCAGGTATCCCGTTGAACCGCGACCAATTGGAAGCCCACTTCCTCGCGGGCGGTCATGTTAAGCCTGTGGTCAGTTCCCTGATTTCAGCCGACAAAGCCAATATTCCGTTGGATTTCAAAGCGGCTACCGCTATTGATTTGGCAGGCCGTAATGTGCTGGAAGCTATCCAAACATCTGTGAATCCGAAGGTTATCAACACACCTCCAGTGGCGGCAGTGGCCAAGGACGGTATCCAGCTTATCGCCAAAGCCCGAGTGACAGTGCGTACCAATATCCGCCAATTGGTGGGTGGCGCAGGCGAAGAGACGATCATCGCTCGTGTGGGCGAAGGCATCGTGTCCGCTATCGGTTCTGCGGAAACCCATAAGATGGTGCTCGAAAATCCGGATTCCATTTCCAAACTGGTGCTTTCCAAAGGTTTGGACTCTGGTACCGCTTTTGAGATTCTCTCCATCGATATCGCGGATGTGGATGTGGGTAAGAACATTGGCGCAATGCTGCAGATGGACCAGGCCAACGCTGACAAGAACATTGCGCAGGCCAAGGCAGAGGAGCGCCGCGCCATGGCTGTGGCTTCCGAACAGGAAATGAAAGCCAAAGCCCAAGAAGCGCGCGCTAAGGTGATCTTGGCCGAAGCCGAAGTGCCGCTGGCCCTCGCCGATGCGTTCCGTAGTGGCAACCTCGGTGTCATGGACTACTACAAACTCCAGAATATCAAGGCCGACACCCAGATGCGCGAAGGCATCAGCAAGGTTGGACAAACGCCAACACCGACCAAACCCGCCAGTAAGTAATCATAATTGGATAAAAGAGTAGGAGAGTAAGGGAGTAAAAGAGTAAGAGAGTAAGAGTTGTCTTTTCCTCATCTCCTCCTTTAATCATAAAAATATTATTCAAATGAAAAAAATAACCTTTTTATTACTTGCAATTACCATAATCGCAACCAGTATGGCACAAGAAATCAAATTACCCGCACCGCAGACCAAAGGCGGCATGCCACTGTATGAGGCATTGTCTCTGCGCCAGACAAAGCGTGAGTTTTCCGACAAACAACTTACCGAACAACAATTGTCCGATCTGTTGTGGTGCGCCAATGGCATCAACCGCAAAAACGGCAAACGTACGGCCCCGTCCGCCCGCAACGCACAAGAAATTGACATTTATGTGTTCAATGAAAAAGGCGTTTTTATCTACATGCCCGAAGAGAACATCCTTAAAATGGTTCTTCCCGAAGATCACCGCGCAGAGATGTCAGGCAGGGGAGGCAAGATGATTACATCCGCGCCTGTCACATTGCTGTTCTTTGCCAATTATGAGAAAATGGACGGTTTCGATGAGGCGGGATGTGAGTTCTACGGCGCTACTGATGCCGGTTTTGTCAGCCAGAATGTTTATCTCTACTGTGCCGCCAATAACTTGAGTACCGTGGTAATGGGTGCCATCGACCGCCCAAAAATCATGGAATTCTTGAAAGTTAAGGGCAAACCCATCTTGGCCCAACCCGTCGGTTATCCCTTGAACTAATCTTATGAGAAGAATATCAATCTGTTTGCTATTGATCGTTTTGGGCATAACCTCAGCATGTTATGCCCAAAATCGTTCATACAAGTACCAGTACAGGATGGTGCGGTTGGACTCCACCTATGATGCCAAACTGGATCCGGCACTGTCCAAGTACCTGGAGCGCCATAAAGCCCGTTTGGACAAGAAAATGAGCGAGGTGATCGGCTATTGCGCAGTAACGATGAATGTTGCTTCGCCTCAAAGTCCGCTCTCCGACTTGCTTACCGAATGGTTGCTGAAAGACGGTCCCGCTGCCATTAACCAACCGCCCTGTGATCTCTCCATTCTTAATTTCGGAGGTATCCGCACCAACCTGCAGGCGGGAGAGGTAACGGTAGGGGATATGTTTAAGATATCACCGTTTGACAATTATCTTACCGTGGTTTCCATTAAAGGCAGCGAGCTCAAGAAGGCGGTTTACCGATTCCGCCTGGACCGTTTAATGGCCGCGTCGGCGGGCATGCAGGTGTTTTATAAGAACAACACGCCCTATCGGATTGTTATTCAGAACAAAGACCTTGAGGATGATAAGATTTACCGCCTGATTACATTAAACTTTATTTCTGATGGCGGAGATCATATTCTTTCCGATGTCAATTTTGAGAATAAAGAATATTCTATGGTCGTTTTCCGTGATTTTCTGATTGATGAAGTGAAAAAAATGACCAAAGAGGGCAAATCCGTGTCAGACGGCTTCGCACAATAACAAATTCAAAGTTCAAAAACTTCCCCAATAATCAATCAATAGTAACAAGCAAGTATGATTACATTTTGTATAGCATTAGTCCTGTTAGTATTAGGTTTCTTGATATATGGCAAACTGGCCGAACGAATCTTTGGCGCGGATCCTGACAGGGAAACCCCTGCCACCTACATGGCGGATGGTGTGGATTATGTGCCGATGAAACCATGGCGTATCTATCTTATTCAGTTCCTGAATATTGCGGGCGTTGGTCCGATTTGCGGAGCCATTATGGGAGCACAGTTTGGCACTTCCTCCTTTCTGTGGATTGTGTTCGGCAGCATATTTGCGGGTGCTGTGCATGATTATCTGGCCGGCATGATGTCGCTTCGCGACAAAGGATGCTCCTTGCCTGAGATTCACGGCAAGTACTTGGGCAACGGAATCAAGCAGTTTATGCGTGGTTTTATGGTATTGCTGATGATACTGGTGGGTGTGGTGTTCGTGAATACGCCTGCAGTATTGCTCAACGCGAATTTCACGCCGAATTGGAGTATTTATATCTGGGTGGTCGTCATTCTCTGTTACTATCTGATTGCCACATTGTTACCCATTGACAAACTGATTGGGCGCATCTATCCCGTGTTCGGTTTTTTGCTGCTGGGTATGGCGTTAGCCATTGTGGTGGCGTTTGTGGTGTATCGCCCTGAAATCCCCGAATTGTGGAACGGTTTGCAGAACCGCCATCCCGATGCCGCGCATAATCCCATATTCCCGATGATGTTCATCTCCATCGCATGTGGTGCCATCTCCGGTTTCCATGCCACGCAGTCGCCGCTCATGGCGCGCTGCATGACCAACGAGAAGCAGGGCAGGCCCATTTTCTACGGCGCGATGATCACCGAAGGCGTGGTGGCGCTGATTTGGGCCGCTGCTGCCGCCTATTTCTTTGGCCCCAACAGTCCTGTTGACACCGCTGGCAAGGGCGGTCCCGCCATGGTGAGTTTGATCGCGAACAACTGGTTCCCAAGTGCAATTGCGGTGATTACCATCTTGGGCGTTATTAGTGCGGCCGTCACTTCTGGCGACACAGCCCTTCGCTCCGCCCGTCTTATCGTGGGTGACTTTATGCACTTTGACCAGAAGCCTATCCGTAATCGATTGATCGTGGCTGTCCCCATCTTTGTGGTCACAGCCGTGATGTTGGTGTACAGTCTCGCTGACAAACAAGGTTTTGATGTGATTTGGCGTTATTTCGCCTGGGCAAATCAACTGCTGGCCACCTTTACCCTTTGGGCGATTACCGTTTATTTGCGCCAGAACAAGAAAGGCGCCTGGTACTTCATTACGCTGATTCCTGCTTTGTTTATGACGATGGTGACGGGCAGTTTCCTGTTTGTGGCATACAAGGAAGGTCTCGGAGCGCTGATTCCCCGTCCTGTTGGCTATGCGATAGGCGCTGCCATTACTGTGCTGGTATTGGTGGTTTTCGCTCTGAAATGCAAAAAACCGGCAACGACAGAAAAACTTTAATCCCCGGCTATGTTTGCGGACGACATATACTATCCTCTCGTTAAAGCGTTGAGTTTTTTCCCGAACGAACCCGCTGTCAGCGTTGGCGGCAAAACCTGCGACAACCGGCATTTTGCCATGCTGGTGGCCCCCGTGATGAATGAACTGGACACCTTTTCGGAAACGGCGGTTGCCGTGCTGATGGAGGATGAACCGCTCACATACGCGGCGTGTGTGGCGTGCCTGCTTTGCGGCAAGACCATCGTGCCACTCTCTACCGCCTGGTCCGACAACCAGCGCGAACAGGTTGTCCAGACCGCCCAGGTCCACCGTGTCCTTTCCAAAGAGAGCATGTACTACTATTACTGGATGTGCTACGAAGACGCCCTCTGCCGTATCGACAGCGGCTGGCTGCCGGAGCGCGATATCCCTCATGCGGCACGGATCTTCGAATTTGATGAAAACGGGCAAATGTCAGAACGCATCTGCTCCGCTGAAGATTTTTTTACTTATTTTTGTAGTCCTCATTTCAAGAATATTATTAAACACCCATAATTATGAAAAAACTGACGACTATGGTAATCGCATTCGGCTGCTTGGCCTTGATTACAACCTCCTGCAAGGAGAAGAAAACCGAGAACCCCGAAGTGATTTCGGCAAGCGAACTGCAACAGAAAGTGGACGAATACGCTTTCTTTGACCTGACAACCGATATTTCCAAGTTGAGCGAGAACGACAAACAGCTCATCCCCATCTTCTTTGAGATCGGACAAATTATGGATGACCTGTTCTGGGAACAGACCTTCGGCGACAAGAAGATTCTGGATACCATCCAGGACAAATGGATGAAGGAATTCGCCCTCATCAACTACGGCGCATGGGATCGCTTGAACGATGACAAGCCGTTTATTCCCGGCTATGGTCCAAAACCCGCCACCTGCCAGTATTATCCGCAAGATTTGACACTTGAAGAGTATGAGGCGTTCCAGGACAAAAACAAGGGCTCGCATTATACCGTTCTGGTGCGCAACGATGACGGTTCCCTGAAATCCGTGTGGTATCATGAGTATTACAAGGAAAAAATCGACAAGGTGTGCGAATTGCTCGACAAGGCCATCGGCATTTGCGAGAACCCGTCTATGAAGAAATATCTGACACTCAGAAAGAAAGCGTTGCAAACCGACGATTATTTCGCCTCCGACATGGCTTGGATGGACATGAAGGACACCAAACTGGATTTCGTGTTCGGTCCCATCGAGAATTATGATGATAAGCTTAATGAGGTGAAGACTTCCTACGAGGCTTTTGTGCTGGTGAAAGATGAGGAAGCCAGCGGCAATCTGGCCGACTTTGTGAAGATGCTTCCGCAGTTGCAAAAAGAACTGCCTTGCGATGCCAAATACCGCAACTATGTGCCCGGCACCTCTTCCGATATGAATGTGTATGATGTGGTGTTCTACGGCGGCGATTGCAATGCCGGCGGTAAAACCATCGCCATCAACCTGCCCAACGATGACAATGTGCAAGCCAAGAAGGGTTCCCGCCGCTTCCAGCTCCGCAATGCTATGCAGGCCAAGTTTGACAAGATTATGAAACCGATTGGCGAGATTGTGATTGAACCTTCCGAGCAAGACCATATCAAATTCGACGCTTTCTTCTGGAATGTGACTTTCCATGAGGTTGGTCACGGACTGGGTGTGAAAACCACCATCAACGGCAAAGGACCTGTTGACGACGCTATGAAGACCGAACGCTCCAACTGGGAAGAGGCCAAAGCCGACATCATCGGATTATACCTGGTTTGCTCCCTTATTGACAAAGGTGAGATTAAGAATATCACCAAAGAGGACGCTATTACCACATACATTGTCGGTCTGCTTCGCTCGGTGCGCTTCGGTGCCGCCGATGCCCATGGCGTGGCTAACATGATGTGCTACAACTTCTTTGAGGAGCAGGGCGCGTTCAAACGCAACGGTAACGGTACTTACCACATCGACTTCGACAAAGCCCAGAAAGCTATGGAAAGCTGGATTGCCACCATTCTTCAAACGCAAGCGGAGGGCAATTTCGAATTCGCTTCCCAGTTCAGCAAAGAAAACGGCACGATCGGCGCCAACCTGCAAAAAGATCTGGACAAGATCAACAAGGCCGGTATCCCGCGCGATATCCGCTTCAACCAGGGACTGGATGTGTTGGGACTGAAATAGTTTAGAGTTTAGAGATTGTTTTGTCCTCCTATTCTCATTCCTCATTCACCTCATTTACCCCTTTTATCCCTTGTATCTAAAACACATACATATTACCAATTTCAAAAGCTACGAGGAGGCTGAGTTTACATTCGATGAGAATGTGAACGGCATTGTCGGCAAAAACGGCAGTGGCAAAACCAACCTCCTCGACGCTATTTATTATCTCTCCTTCTGCAAAAGCTATTTTGCTGCTCAGGATATGTTTTCTGTGCGCTTCGATACCGATTTCTTCGCTATTCACGGGGAGTTTTTCAACCGCGAGACGCAGAATAACACGCAGGTGAGTTGCACATACAAGAATGGACACAAGTCGATGCGGGCAAACAAGAAAGAGTACCAGCGGCTTAGCGCCCATATCGGTCAGTTCCCGGTGGTGATGGTCTCCCCGTATGACAGCGACATCATCAATGGCGGTAGCGAGGTGCGTCGCAAATTTTTCGACACCATCATTTCCCAGTTCGATGGCGAATACCTCCAACAGCTCATTTCCTACCGCAAACTGCTGATGCAGCGCAATGCGTTGTTGAAGCAGATGTTTGAGAGTCGCAAAATGGATACCTCCCTTTGTCAAATTATTGATGAACAGATGATTCCATTGGGCAATTTCATCTTCACTCGCCGGCAGGATTTCATCCAGAACATTTCTCCGATATTTCAGAAACACTATAACCAATTGTCGGAAGGGCAAGAGGAAGTGGAGATACAGTATCAGTCGGGGTTGCTCACCAGCACCTATCAGGAGGGCTTGCAGAGCACATCGGTGGCGGATGCCCGGAGCGGATTCACCAATTTCGGCATCCACAAGGATGATTTTCTGTTCCTGATCAACGGCCAGCCGGTGAAGCGCTATGGATCCCAGGGGCAGCAGAAATCGTTCTCGCTGGCACTTCGCTTAGCGCAGTTCGACTATTCTTTCGAACGCAAGAAGATTAAACCTATTCTGTTGTTGGACGATATCTTCGACAAACTGGACCGCACCCGCATTTCCGAACTGCTGGGCATGGTGGGCAAGGACCATTTCGGGCAGGTGTTCATCTCCGATACCGATGAGAACCGCGTGAAGCAGATTCTCACGGAATATGGCATACAGCATCAGATTGTGGAGATTCGTTAAGCCTTGGATTTTACAAAAAAACAAGCCGCATCAGTATGGTGCGGCTTGTTTGTGATAGAAACGGATTGTACTTTATTTTTTATGCAGGCCGCATTCGCGGTGTTCCGGCGATTCCCACCACCAACGCCCAGCACGGATATCTTCACCAGGTTTTACCGCTCTTGTGCATGGCTCACAACCGATGCTCGGATAACCTTGGTCGTGTAAGTTGTTGTAAGGCACATGGTTCTTTTTGATGTAATTCCAAACCTGCTCTTCGGTCCAGTCAATAAGAGGATTGATTTTTAAAACATTGTGATGACTGTCCCATTCAATTTTTCGCATGTCTGCGCGCGTGATTGACTGCTCGCGTCGGAGTCCGCAAATCCAGGCATCCAAAGTTTGGAACGCGCGTCCTAACGGTTCCAATTTGCGCACTTGACAACAGGCGTGTCGTTTTTCAATGCTTTCGAAAAACGGATTGATGCCCTGTTCCCGCACGAATTGCTGCAAAGTTTCCGTCTGTGGACAAAACACTTCCATTCGGATGTTGTAATGCAAATTTGTCTTGTCAATCAATTGATATGTTTCCGGAAACAAACGACCCGTGTCCAAAGTGAAAATTCGTGCTTTCGGACTGATTTTCAATATCATATCGGTTAATGTTTGGTCTTCAATGCTCAAACTTGATGACAATGCAATGCTGTCCCCATAAAAATCCAGAAAATAGTTTAACATCTCTTCTGGTGTTGTGTTTTCAAACTGCAGATTCAGTGCGTCAATCTGTTCAGAACTATAATGATTCATAATGATTTTTTTATTATGTAAATGTTATTTTCTTTTATATCACCATGCCAGCTCCCACCGTTTCAAAACTGTCCGGATCAATGAAGACCAAAGAACCGGTTACCCGGTTGTCACCATATTTGTCCACAACCAGTGGATTGGCTGTCTTTATGGTAATGACGGCGATATCGTTCATTTTTAATGAGTTGACTTCTTTTATGTGTTCTAATGTGTTGATGTCCAGACGATAGTCAATTTGTTGTACGATGCCGACTGTTTCAGCCACAGCTGTACGGATTAGATAGCGTTTTCGCAATTGCATCTCCGCCTCATTGAACCAGCAACAGTGCATTTTCAGTGTCTGTGTCACCTCTGGAAGCGGTTTGTCAATACTCACTAACATATCACCGCGACTGATGTCAATGTCATCCTCCAACAGCACGGACACGGATTCCGGGGTGTGTGCAATCGACATTTCCATAGTGGTCTGCATGATGGATTTCACGGTGCTTTCCAGTCCGGAAGGCAGGATTCGCACGCGGTCGCCTATGCGTAGCACACCGCCTGACATCCGGCCAGCATAGGCACGATAGTCCGGATACTTGTCTGAGATTGGGCGGATGACATACTGCACAGGGAAGCGCATGGGTTCACATTCGTCGCCCATTTTGTGCTCTATGGATACAGTTTCGAGAATGTGCATGAGTGTTCCGCCCTGGTGCCAAGGCATGTTCTCCGACTCGCTTACCACATTGTCACCATATTTTGCTGATATGGGTATAAATAACAACTTCGCGCGAATGCCCAGATGATGGGCCATCGTTTCGTATCGTTGACATATTCCAAGGAAAACCTCTTCAGAATAGTTTACCAGATCCATTTTATTGACGCAGACTGTGATGAATGGAATGCCCAGCAGAGAGGCGATGCAAGAGTGGCGTACTGTCTGCTCCACAACGCCGTTCCTTGCATCTATGAGGATTATGGCAAGGTCGGCGGTTGATGCGCCGGTCACCATGTTGCGGGTGTATTGGATGTGTCCGGGAGTGTCGGCGATGATGAATTTGCGCTTGGGCGTGGCAAAATAGCGGTATGCCACATCAATGGTAATGCCTTGTTCACGTTCCGCCCGAAGACCGTCGGTTAGCAAAGCAAGGTTTACTTCTTCGTTGCCGCGACTCCGCGAGGCGGTCTCCACGGCTTCCAATTGGTCTTCAAAAATCGACTTGCTGTCATATAACAATCTGCCTATCAGGGTGCTTTTCCCGTCATCCACGCTTCCTGCTGTGGTGAAACGGAGCAATTCCATGTCTAAATATCCGTTGTTCATTTCTCTCTAATTGATGGTTGATTAAAAATATCCTTCCTTTTTGCGGTCTTCCATGGCGGTCTCACTTCGTTTGTCATCGGCACGCCCGCCTCGCTCGGTTATGCGTGTGGCTGCTATTTCCGCAATGATGTCCTCGAGATTGTTCGCCTCAGAGATGGTGAGACCCGTACAAGTGATGTCGCCAATAGTGCGACAACGAACGCGGCGTGTGACCACCTCCTCGCTAGGTTTCAGTGTCATGCATGGTTCTGCCGCTAGCCACTGGCCATCACGCAGGAAACAACGGCGCTCATGGGTGAAATACAATGAAGGCAATTCAATGTTTTCTTGGTAGATATACTGCCAGACATCCATCTCTGTCCAGTTGCTGATGGGGAAAACCCTGAAATGCTCTCCCATGTTCTTGCGCCCGTTGAAAATGTTCCACAACTCAGGACGCTGATTCTTAGGGTTCCATTGCCCAAACTCGTCCCGGTGCGAGAAAAAACGCTCCTTGGCACGGGCCTTTTCCTCGTCGCGACGCGCTCCACCTATACATGCGTCAAACTTGTATTTTTCAATTGTGTCTAACAAAGTAGTGGTTTGCAGTCGGTTGCGACTTGCATTATATCCTTTTTCCTCTTTCACACGACCTGTATCAATACTTTCCTGAACGGATCCTACAACCAATTGGACACCTAATTTTTTCACCAATGCGTCACGATAGTCGAGGGTTTCTTGAAAATTATGCCCTGTATCAATGTGCAGGAGCGGGAATGGGATTTTGGCCGGGAAAAAGGCCTTGTAGGCCAGATACGTGACCACAATGGAATCCTTGCCGCCAGAAAACAGAATGGCCGGTTTCTCAAACTGTGCAGCCACTTCTCGAAGCACATAGATGGACTCCGATTCCAATTCTTTCAAATGGGTAAGTTTATACATGCTTTATTTCTTTAAATATTGATATTCATTATTTTATCACACTTCAGTGTTGGTGGGATTATCCGCAATGATAATGAAGCACGCTTGTTTTAACTAAACGCTCCCGACAAATATTTCTTTGTGAGCTCTTGCTGGGGATGGTTAAAAACCTCTTCCGCGCTGCCCTCCTCAATGATTTCGCCCAAATACATAAACACCACATGGTCGGCGATGCGCAGTGCCTGCCGCAAAGTGTGCGTGACCATGATGATGGAGTACTGTTCTTTGAGTTGCACAAATAAATCCTCTATGGTTTTGGCTGAGATGGGGTCCAAGGCGCTGGTGGCCTCGTCAGCAAGAATGTATTCCGGTTCTACCGCCAACGAGCGGGCAAGGCAGAGTCGCTGTTGTTGCCCGATGGAGAGTCGCGAGGCCGGAGTTCGGATACGCCCCCGTATCTCGTCCCAAAGACCAACGGCTTTCAGATTCTTCTGCACTTGATAAATCAACAGGCGTCGTTTGTTGAACATCTTGTTGATGCGGCACCCGTATGCCACATTGTCGAAAATGGACATGGGCAGTGGGCAAGGGCGTTGGCTCACCAACCCGATCTTACGGCGCAATTCGGTCACTTCGGAACCGCTGTGGATGATGTCTTGTCCGTCAACCAGAACTTTGCCTTCTATCGTTACCCCTTCGGTTGACTCGATCAGTCGGTTGAGGGTGCGCAAAAGCGTGGTCTTGCCGCATCCCGATGGACCAATGATACATGTGATCTGCTTTTCAGGCAGTGTCACATTCACATTCTTGAGAATATGATTGTCCTTGATGTGAACATTTAAGTTTTGAACTTCGATAGACATAATCTTGCTGTTTCTTAAACTTTGTTTTTAGAGAACCTGTTGGTGATGAATCGTCCCGTGATGCTGAGTGCCAAGACAATGACGGTGAGCACGAGAGCGGCTGCGTATGCGCGGTCAACAACCTCAGGAATAGGACTTTGCAATTGAAAAAACACGGCGAGGGGCAATGTTGCGGCGGGTTGTGACAAGGAGGTTGGGATGCTGTCCGTATAACCAGCGGTGAACATCACGCTGGCCGCATCGCCAATGGCGCGTCCCACGGAAAGAAGTGTGGCGGTGGCGATGCCCGGGGCAATCTGTCGGAGCACCACTTTCAGCGTTTCCAAACGCGTGGCGCCGAGTGCAAAACTGGCATCCAGAATGTCGCGCGGGAAGTTGCGTGTGGCCTCATCCATTGTTCGGATGAAAATTGGAATGATCAACAGCGTTATCACAATTATACCGCCCAATAAGGAGGTGCGAAGCCCGAAAAAGATCATAATGGTGAACCCGAAAGCGCCATAAACGATGGAGGGTACGCCAAACAATACATCAAAAGCCAGCCGCGCGATGTATGCCAACTTGGATCCCTTTTTGAGATAAACATTCAGGAAAAACACTACCGGAATAGAGATTAGCAATCCTAAAAGGGTGGAGGCACCTACGATATATAGAGATCCGACAATGGCGTTTAGAAATCCCCCCTCCTTGCCGATGTAAAAACCGCCGCCCGGAAGTTTGCTCACCATATCCCAACTCATGGCTTTCATTCCTTTGGAAAAAATTGTCCAAAGTACGCTAAACACAAACCCGAACACGATTAGCATGGCCAAACACATGCAAACCTTGGCAATTTCTTCCGATATTTTTTTACTTTTACTGATTCGCATAAGAAAGTAGAAGTATTATTTAGGTTAATTAATTATTTTGATTCAAATCATCCCAAACGCTTCTCCAGCCGATATAGGATAATACGTGACAACAGATTGAAAAACAGCACAACCACAAATAAAATAAGGGCGGCGAACATCAACGCTGCCTCGTACATGGGCATGGAGAGCATTTCGCCGTAGTTGTTGGCAATGAGGGCGGGAATTGGGTAGCAGGGGTCTAATATGCCGGTAGGGATTCCGATAACGCAACCGCAGACCATTAGCACGGCGATGGTTTCGCCCATGGCACGGGAAACCGCCAGCACTGTGGCGGCAATGATACCGGAAAATGTCTGCCGGAAAATCACCTTTCTGACTGTTTGCCAGCGTGTTGCGCCTAATGATAGCGAGCACTCACGCAAGTCCGTTGACACAGAAGAAAACACCTCAATGAAAAGGCTGACCAACAATGGAATCACCATTACACCCAAAACAATGCCAGCGGCAAATACGGTATATCCAGTGGAGAAATCCATAAAATGAGGTGCCACATGCTGCGAAATCCAAGGTACGATCACCAGCACGCCCCATACCCCATAAATGACCGAGGGGAGTGCCGCCAGAATATCCAAAATGGGGAATACAAGCCGCTTTATATAGGGTTTGGCATATTCGGTGATATAAACAGCTGTAAGCAAGGAAACAGGCAATGCGATCAAAATGGAGATGAGAGTGACCCATAATGTGCCTGCGACAAACGGCAGAAATCCGAATTCTCCTTTCATCGGTTTCCATTCTGATGAGGAGAGCAGCTGCCAGAATGACTTTTCCTGTAATACAGGTGAGGATTTCAGGTACAGGCCCACAAACATCACCACTACCATCAAAATAGCTATGATGGTCATCAAAAACATCAATCCTTGCGCCGTTTTATCTTTAATGATTCGTGAATGGCTCATATAATCTATCTGTAACGGTTTATTTGCCTAATTTCTCAAGTCCTTTTTGCAATTTTTCTTCTTTCAGACTGATGTATCCTACAGGCACATTTTGTTTTTGGCCTTCGGTAAGCACATATCGAAGGAATGCGATTACCGTCGGTTTTTTAGGAATACCATGGCTTACCAGATACAGATCGCGGGCGGGAGGAGAGGGGTATTTATCCTCGGCAACGGCAGCGATAAAATCATCTTTTGTATCATAGAAATATTCGTTAGATTCAATGACACCATCATTGTTAGGGTCAATTGGACAGACGAGCAACCCTTGGTTAGGTTTGCGGCTCTTCTCATCGTATGCATAGCCGATATTGTTGAGTCCGATGCCAAGTTTGTCGGCCTGAATGGCGGAGGCAAGTCCTGGGTCGCCAAATACGGCGGTGCCTAAGAGATCCTCTTGCTTCTTGCCCATCCAAAGCGCAAAAGTTTCCGCAGCGCCGCAGGCATCCGAACGGGTGTACACATGAATTGGTGTTTTGTCAGAAGTACCCAAAACTTGTCCCCAGGTAGTATATTCACCTGTGATCCAGATTTTTGTGGCGGTTTCTTTGGAGATTCCATGTTTCACTAATTCTTTTGCCATCGGATTTGCCGCGTTGATCACGATGACCACTGCATCCTTGGCCGAGGCGAACGGAACCGCACCCTTCTCAAGCTCAGGGGCGTATATTTCGCGTGACACCATGCCCAAGTCCACCACATCGGCCAGCACATCCGTCATGCCTTTGCCTGCACCACCTGCGGAGAGGTCAATGTGCACACCAGGATGCATTTTCTGGAACTCTTCAGCCCATTTCACGGCCAACGGATAGAGTGCGAATGCGCCTGAGATGGAGATATCCCCCTTCAGGTCGCCATTGGATGAATCCTTTTGTGCCGACTTTTTTCCACAAGATCCTGCTGTGACTATAATCACGAAGGACAAAATCCATAGAATTGAATTCTTTAGTGCTTTCATATATGTAAATTTAAAGTTTTGATTCTTAAAACACTGCGCTTATCATGGCCGTGATATTATGCCCGATTTGAGGCTCTTGTTGTCGTTGTTTAAGTGTGTAAGCTATTTGGACACGAAGGTGTTTTTCCGGCCACCATTCCACGCCTGTGGAATAATACATGGAAGGAGTGTTTGCGGCAAGATCTTTCTCATAGTAGTCAAAGCGCAGAACAGGACGGAGTTTCTGCCGCACGGTGCTGTTTGCACCCCATCCGAACTTGAACCAATACCCAGCGGTCAAGTAGAATCCATGTGTGTGGAGTGGTGTAGGAGTGTATGTGTCCTGTGTTTCATCCAACATGGCGAATTCGGTATTGCCCCATAAGTATTCGCTACGAAGCACCCAATTTCCATCCGCATATTGCAATCCGCCAGCATAGCGTATCCTTTTTCCGTCAATGTTTGTTAAATTGTTGTTGTACAACATGTTGTATTTCCCCCAGTATCCAGAAACGGACAGTGTTAGATGCTTGACAAAAGGACAAAATTCAATACGTGCAGATATGTCTTTGGCCAGATTGTCGATTTTAACATTGATACCGTTTCCGCCAAACACTCCAACTCCATAACGAAGAATAGGGATTTTCTCATCTCGAACGGTCGTTTCCACCAAAGTGCCAGTGAGCATTGCACCAATTTCACGTCCATTTGCATAAGAACTGATTCCTGTAATATCTTTATAACCTGACAGAGCACTTATGACCTGTGCGTTTTCCATCAACTCCAAATCCAAAGGAGACAAAATGTTTTCCAGTGAAAAGGGTATCTTGAATTGCCCTACTTGCAACTTGGCGTATTTGCAAAAATTAACTTTAATAAAAGCATCAATCAGGCGTGGTGTGGGTGCAAAATCGGCCTGTAAACGGAAATCCACCCATTTGGAAAGACTTCCTTTGAAGTCAAGACGGGCGCGCCGAATCTGAAACACACTGCTTTGGCTTTCTGTCCAATTATTGTCGTATTGGTATTGAGCATCTATCCAACCACCAATTTTAAAGTTCTTTTCAATATATTGAAATACAGAAGTTTTCGTAATCTTACTTGAATCATCAGGTGAGGTATTGCTGATTTTCTCATTTTGGGAGAAAACCGTATTTAAGGTGAACAATAGTGCGGCAACACAAAAGATACTTGTTGGCAACTTCTTTATCATAGTTGAATAATCGATTATATAGTGAAAAAATGTTAATGATTTGTGTCGGCAAATATAGGTCGCTCGAATGGATTATTTGTATGATTTTCTTGCTAAAAATGTAATAAATCAACACATAATTTGTAAATATTCGTTTATTTTTGTAAGAAAACAAACAAAATTATCTAAAATTGTGGATTTTTGACAAAATATCAGATAACATTTCTTTTGATTTTTTTATTTTTGTCACCATGAAATTTGATCCACTTTATCTAATTGCTATTGTCTCCATTATTGCCAATGTGGTTTTGGTGATTCTTTTCGTACATAGTAGAAGATCATATAGCAAACTTATGTCGAAATGTTTAAAGGAAGAGCAACGAAAAGAGGCTTTGATGAATGATCTGGTATATGATGCGTCAGTCTTGTTGGATGAACACGACAAAGTTGTGCTGAAATCCTTACGGCAATGTCTTGAGGAGGAAAAAGTATATTTGAATCCCGACCTTTCCATACAGGAACTCGCCCGACTGGTTGGTACTAACAAGAGCCGTCTCTCCCATGTCATCAATACAGGGTTGGGACAGAATTACGCTTCGTTGGTTAATAGGTATCGTGTGAAGGAATCCATACAGCTGTTGAGCGATGAGCAGTATTTTCTTGAGAAATTGGAGGCGATAGGGGAGATGTGTGGTTACAGCAACCGCCAGGCCTTTCACGCTGCTTTTAAAAAAGAAATGGGCATTACGCCCATGCATTTTAGGAATATTAACAAAAATAGAGTCAAAAAAGATAAGGCATCATAAGGTGACATTCTGTCAAAATGCGTATGAATATACGGTGGACGAGGAGGATTACACCTATCTCACCTCTTCCAACATAAGCTCGCCTAAACCGATGTGATAGCCCTCGGAAACGAACAGAATGTTACCGTTTTTGTCCAGGACAAGGCAGACAGGGCGCTCGCCGGTGGTGTGCGGCAGAGAACCGTCGTGAACCGCGTTCTTCAAAGCTGCCAACACGCTCTCAGTGAGGTCGCCGACCTTTGCGGAAACCACCTCTACATTTGCGGGTTGGTTCTTTTCTTTCTTCCAGTTGCCGTTGTTGGCCACCAACAAAACCTTGCCACCCCAAGCTTCGTAGTCGGCCTTCTTGGCGGCGATTTCCTTGGCCATGTGGTTGGTCGGCTCAGTGCCGGGCGCCACCAGACAAAGAATCATCTTCTCTTTGCCGGATTCTTGAAGAATTTCTGATAAAGATTTGCCATTCAGTTTGTTAATGTTCATATCAAGATGCCCGTAGGTGTTGTTGCGCGGCACCAATTCAGGAATCTTGATGGTATATTCATCTTTTTTATTTAGCGTGAAGAAGCGCAGTTCGGAAAGAACCTCGCCGTCGCTGTAGCGGTTGCCGGTGGAGAGGCAGTACTTGCCCGGAGGCAGGTTCAGGAAAATGTCACGAACCTCCACACGCGGGTCACCTTCGAAGTCGTAGGACACATACTCACCGTTCTCAAAGCGTTGCAATGTGTAGTGAACATAGTAGGTGTAACCCTTCGGGTTGTGCAAGGTTAGTGTGGCGAGTTCATCGTTGGAAACTGGCATTTCCTCTTCAAATGTAACTTCCTGCCAATCATTGTTTTCCCATACATAAATCTTGTTGGAGGCGTTGTCCAGGTAGCATGGGATAAACAAACTGCGGCAAGCGGCCACGAAGAAGATGTCGCGGGAGTGCGCATCGGCGCGACGGGTCTTCAAAACCCCCATCGGACTGATCGGGCAGTTGTAGTAGTTGCAGAGCGGATCAATGATGATGAATCGTTTGGTCCAGTCCTTCAGCTGGCTGACCGTCGGAGTGGAATTTCCGGGAAGAATATTGAAGAACACCTCACGCAGGTCATGACGCCAGTCGCGGATCAGCTCGTTGGAGATGCGGGCGGGAAGCACCCCTTTGACGAAAACCTCCACGGGGTACTTGCCAGTCTTGTATGTCACGAGCTGGCTCTCCAAAGTCTCCGCTTTTGTATCACGCAAATCCTTGTCGGCCAATGCTTTGACAAACTCTTTCAGATAAAGTCCATCCACCTTTTTGCTATGGTTTTGCAGGAATGTGATGATTTCGGCGTGGTTGCCTTCGCTGCGGTGAATTATATCATAAAACTCGTCATCGGTGAAATATTCGTTCTTGTATTTTGCTGTTTGCGCCTTGGTGGGGAAAGTCTTGCGGTAGGCCTCGCGCATCTTGTCTTCCTTGGCCATCCGCTTCTCACAAGTCAGTTGCGCGGTGGCGCTCACATGGTTGTTAAGCGGTTTGCCCACCGGAGGAACCATATCCAGCGCCATGACAAGATTACCAGCGGACATCCATGGGTTCGGACCTTTGTCGCTCAAAATCAGCACTAAATGGTCTTGTTTGCGCAGATCCAATTTGTCGAAGGCGTAATCATCGCCTTGTTTTGCCCAGATCAGCAGGTCGCCGAGCCCCGTGTTGAGTTGGGCGCGGCCATTCTCGTCGGTTTTCACCTCCGCCAGTGTGTAATATTCGGCGTAATTGTACAGTTTGAAGCACACGGAGGCGTTTTTGGCGGGCAGGTGGTGTTTGTCATATACCGTGACATATGCCGTGGCCGTGTCGGCGTAGTTGGAGAGCAGGTTGATGCAGGAGTAGTAAGGTGTGCGCTTGTTGACCTCTTCGGGCCCCTCGTAGCGGCCGAAGACATTGGTGTGTACCATCATGGTGCGTGTGGAAACATTGGCGAACCAGCCCATGTTGAGGGCGGGGGCGGGTTCGCAGGCGCCGAGGAAGTACCATTTGCCATCGACCCAGACCTCGACCCAGGCGTGGTTGTCGTCGCAGTGCGCCCAGCGCGGGGTGTAGCACTGGCGGGCGGGGATGCCAACGGCGCGCAGGGCAGTGACGGTGAGCGTGCTCTCCTCGCCGCAACGCCCGTGCGAAGTCTTCAGCGTGGCCAACGGTGCGGAGGTGCGCGCGTCGGCGGGCTGATAATCAACATACTCGTGGCACCAGTGGTTCACCTCCAACGCCGCATCGTACATGCTCATGTTTTTAATGCGGTTTTTGAGTTGGTGGAAGATGTACGACCGCGCGGTGTCCAAATTCTCGTTGTTTACACGATAAACAACCACAAAATGACGGAAGATGTCTTCCGGAATCGTCTTTCCCCACGCGAAAGTCTCCCGTGCCTCGCAGGCAATCTTCACCTGTTGGTCGAAAAAGTCGAAATTGTAGTCGGCCAAGTCGCTTTGCGGCATGTAGGCGTACAGGAATGTGAGATATTGTGCCATGTCGCGGCTCCTGAAGTCCGATTTGACCATATATTGGCCGATGTGTTGGCGAACATCTTCGGAAATGCCGTCCCGCTTGTTGAAATCCTGCTGTACGGCGCTCCAGTAGCCGGTTTGGGCAAAAAGGGTGGGTGTGGAGAAGAGAATGAAACAAACAAAGGGGAATAGGACTCTTTTCATATTTTTGATGTGCATAAAGGAGGGGCAAAGATACATCTTTTAGATTATTTTTTTATTTTTGCAGCAATTATAAAAAAAGAATAAGTCTATGGAACTTAAGACGAGGCATATAATACTTGGCTTTATGACATCGGTATTGCTGCTTTGCGGAGTGGCACACGGGCAGGATTCGGTGCAAGTTTCCAATACGCCAGTGCAGATACCGGTTTGGGACAAAGGTTTCCGCATCGGGATGACCACGCAGGCGCAGTTGGTTTTGCCCGCAACCCTCACAGCTGATGATCCCTACATGATAAGTCTGCCCGGATTCGGGGGTGAGTTGGGAGTAGAGCTTTCATACCATTTCAGTCACTTCGGTGTGTCCTTGGGTTTGAATTTCGGCACATTCCGCGTGTTCAACTTCAAACCCCATTTCGATGATGCGCCAGGTGCCGATTTGGATGATCCTGACTTTTGGTTGTATAACCAGTTCCACCATTACTCAATGATTCCCAATTTGCTGCTTCCGTTGAAATTCGAGTTTCATTACCCTTTCAATGACAAATTTGCCATTATGGCTGATCTTGGTCCAAAGTTTGCATTCGGGTATAAAATGGATTACGCGGATGGAGATATCTGGATTACAACTTATGAGGATATTGCTATGAAACCCATTTATGTCTCATTGGTGACAGATGTCGGGCTTTACTATCGGTTGCCCTATGGTGATTTGATTCGGGGGTCGGTTGGGGCGAATGTGGGATTCCAGCATGTGTCGGACGGCGAATATCAATACAAGAATCCGAGTTGTAATGTACAAGGCGAAGGAACCTTTTTTACCCGTAACACCAACTTCAATCTGCAAGTGGCCTATATCCACACATTTCGCCGCTACAAGCAACGCCGTGCTACAGATACTTGGCAGCAGGAACTGCCGCGCCATGAGTTCCAGTTCAATGTTGGCGATCCTGTGCTGGCCGTCAACGGCAGTAGTATTGGCTTTTCAAACTTTTTTTCAAGCCTCTTTCAGGAATTTCCGTACACCTATTCCGCGGTTTATTGGACGCATCCGATAGGTGATTATCCTATAACACGCTTTGTGCCAACATTTTCCTTTAACTACCATTATCGTGCGACGAAATGGTTCTGGGTGGGTGGCTTGACAACTATTACAGGTTTGCACAACACCTGGCACGACCGTTTTTCAGATGAAATCACAGGCCACGGCAGCGAAGTTCATTTCACTTGTATGCCAGATCTGCGCTTTTCCTACTTCAACCGCAAGCATGTAACCCTCTATTCAGGTTTCGGTTTAGGATTGAGAATCATTTCTCTGAAGGAACCTCATCAATATGATGATAAAACACATACTTTCTGTAGAGTTGCTTGTCAGTTGACCGCTTTCGGTGTGAAGGCCGGGGCAAAGCACTGGTTCGGCAATGTTGAATTGGGGCTCGGTTACAAAGGATTTCTTTCCGCTGGATTTGGATATGAGTTTTAATAACAATAAGGAAGATTTGATAACACAATGAATAAGTCCATTAGAGTATTAGTAATGATTATAGCAGTCTTGCTGATGACTGGTTGTGAGATTGGTGAAGGCAAGCTGATGAAGACCAAAACCGGTCACCAGATGTATAAAGGTTGGGTTGAAGATGTGCACATGCTGTTCATGAACATTGTGGAACCGACTTTTAATCTTTATGCCTGGACGCAAGCTTCGGAAGAACAGAAACCTGAAATTCTGAGGCACTTTTACAGCAACACAGAAATAAATGTTTTGTCTGATCATTCCTGGGATATTAAGAAGCCAGGTTGTGTTATGCTGCGCGTGAATATGGAAAATGGAATCGCATTTTCCGAGCCAGGAGGGAAGATGAGCATGTTGTATATTCGGGATAACGCATCAGATAATCCACTCGATAGAATCCGCTTTTACTTGGAGAATAAAGGAAATGGCGTTTGGGAGATATATTCCGCCGACAGAAGCATTTATTTCAAATTCACGCTTGGCACATCTGATATTCCCGAATCCCTTGCTGAAACGACGATGTCTTTGGAAGGACGGGGAACATTTATGCATACTACCTTTATTTATCATTGTTCCGGAGATGTATGTCAGGATGAAATTTACTTCACTTCCTTGTCATACGACATCCAACAGCCCTTCGAGGGTGAATGGATACAGGGCAACTATTGGTATGATTTCACGCCTAGAAACAATCAGTTGGCCTTGCAATCTGGCAAGGTGGCCTTGCAGGCCCTGGACGAGAATGGCAGCGGAAATGCCGCCACGATAACCGTACTTAATACCAAGGAAATCGAAATTGAGATGGATGGAATCGTGCAACGCCGAAATTTTTAGTGATGATTTAATAAATTGTTCCGTCCAACTGAGATTTTTTTATTTTTGCAGTAAATTTTATTGCTATGTCCGAATACAAAAGATTAACTCGTGTCCGTGAGGGACGGAAAATCGCCGGTGTCTGCGGCGGCCTTGCCAAATATCTCGATATTGATCCTACCGTGGTGCGGATCATCTTTCTCGTACTCCTTTTTATGGTGGGCGGCGGATTGCTTATCTATCTGATTATCTGGATTTGCGCCCCGGAAGAGCCCGAACTGCCCTAACGGTTAAAAGAACATCCGCGTATTGCGGCGGTATTCCTCGTATTCTGGTTTGTTCTTCAACTGCCGGTTTTCCATCAGTGGCACACTGATGAAACGGAAAAGGCATGTGTTGAGTATAGCGCCTATTGCACACAGGTCCAGAATGGAATGCCCTCCTTGCGAGGTGGAGAGATACATCGTCCAAACACCCCACCACATCAGGATTTCCCCGAAATAGTTGGGATGGCGGGCGTGTTTCCACAATCCAACATTGCAAACCTGGCCTTTGTGGGCTTTGGCAAAACGATGCCGTTGTGTGTCAGAAACCAATTGCAGCGTTGCGGCCACTATGCAGAGCAGGAACCCGAAAACCGTTAATATATTGGCGGGTTCGGCGGCATCAATGACGAAAAAGCCCGGAATCATAACCAGAAAAACGATTATGGTGGGCATCATGTTGAGCCCGAAAAAGTTGATGAGGTGGAAGACAAACGGCTTCTGTTCGGTTCTGTATTTGGTGTAGCGCCAATCTTCGTGGTTCAAACCCTTGAATGTGTAGGCCCAGTTGCCGGTGAGGCGGATACCCCAGTACCATACGGCAATGAGCAACAGCCCAGTGGCGCTGCTCCATGGCCCTGAAGCGCAAGCCCATAGAGTGAGCACAATAGGCGGTACCACGCTCCAATAGGGGTCATAGACGGACACATTCTTGAATATCAAGCCGAAAACCCACACGAAGATGGTGGCCACTGCATCTGCAATGAAAAGTTTCCATAAATAATGCCATCCTGTCGGGGCTAACAGTTTGTAGGTGGCCCAACCGACAAAAAATGCCAATATGTATATGATGGCAACGATGATGAAACTCCATATCCTGGATTCTTTGATGTTCATAATCAATGTTTTAATTGTTTAGTATGTGAATTAATTGCTTAACGGTTTCCGTGTCGGTTTCCTCATAACCGCCGTCGGTGCGCACTTTGCAGGAACCGTGTATTTCCTTGGCATGGGTGAACTCCACCAACGCTCGCGCGTTGTCGGGGCGCACGCCACTGCCCACGAGGATGGTGATGCGGTCGCCGGCCAGGCGGACCAGTTCCTTGAGCGTTTCCTTGCCCTCCATGGCGGTGGGTTGGCAGCCGGAAGTCAGTATGCGCTTGCATCCGCAGGCGATGACCTCTTCCAGCGATTTGCGCCAGTCCTTGCAGCGGTCGAAGGCGCGGTGGAAGGTGACGGGCACCGGGGCGGCGGTTTCCACGAACCGGCGCGTGAGCTTCGTGTCAATGCTGCCGTCAGGGTGTAGGAATCCAACCACGACACCAGCTACACCAAGTTCCTTGCAAATGCGCACATCTTCCAGCATGTTTTGGATTTCCACATCATTATAGACGAAGTCGCCCGGCCTTGGACGCACGAGCACAAATACATCAAGATGCAGATCCTCAACGCATTGCTTTATGGTGGCGTAGGATGGGGTGGTGCCGCCTTCGTTCAGGTTCTGGCACAGTTCTATGCGTGTGGCTCCGGCGGCCTTGGCGTTGGCCGCGGATTGGATGGAGCCGCAACAGATTTCGATTTCCATATTAAACGGTTAATTTCACTTGGGTATGGGCCTCCACCACATTGATGGCGTAGTCGCCCAGTTTTTCACTGTCCCCGATGATGTCCATGTAGGTGACACCAGTCTGGTAGTCGTATTTCTTGTCGTTCACATCCGTCACATTCGCCTCTTTCAACTGGGTACGGTAGTGGTTGATCTCATTTTCAATGTTGAGGGAGATACGCGGGTCAACCTTGTGGTCGGTGTCTTCCAAAATCAGCTCCATTTGGGTGAGCGCCTTGTCGCACAGGTCCCACATGTGCTCGATATGGGTGCTTTGCTCCTCGGTGAAGTGCTCCCGTAGTTTGTATTTGCGGTTGATGGCTCGTGCCATATTGTAGCAACTGTCGCAGATACTCTCGATTTCGGAGATTTCACGCAACATGCAGCGTATCTGTGTCTTACTTTCAGGACTCAAACGGCCCTCGGAAACTTGGTTGAGATAATTGGCGATTTCAACCTCCATGTTGTCGCTGATGCCTTCGTATTTTTCAATGCGGGTGTAAAGTTTCACGAACTCGTCATTGTTCTTTAGTTTCAGCAGCTGCGGCACAAAACCGAACATGCGGTGCGCACGCAGGGCGAAGTGGTTGATCTCCTTGCGGGCCTCCAGCAGGGAGAGCTCGGAGGTGGACATGAGACCGCCGCTGATGAAACGCAGGCGCATATCCTCGTCTTCTTCCTTGCCTTTGATGATGGAACAGACCACCTTTTCGAAAAGCGGGATGAACCATACGAGAATCAGCACATTACAAGTGTTGAACGCCGTGTGGAAGGCGCAAAGCGCGAAGTTTATGCGGGAAGAGGCGTTGGGATCGACGGAGAGGTCGGCGGTGGGGTCAAATCCTACCATGGAACACACCAGCTTGATGAATGGGCGGAACACGATGAGAATCCAGCATACACCAAACAGGTTGAAGATAAGGTGTGACAAAGCCGCGCGTCGGGCGGAGGTGCTGGCATTCAGGGCCACAATGTTGGAGGTGACCGTGGTGCCGATGTTTTCGCCCAAAACCAGCGCGATACCCTGGTAAATATCGGCCACACCGGTGGAACACAGAATCATGGTGATGGCCATGATGGCCACGGACGACTGCACACACATGGTGAGCACGCCACCTAAGATTAAAAATATGATATAGGATAAGAAACCCAGGTTACGACAGGAAGTGAAGAAGTTCATCACCGCTTCGTTGTGCGAAAGGTCCATGGCGATGGCGTTCTCGCGCAAGGTGGCAATGCCCAGAAAGAGGAACGAGAATCCGAAAATGAAGTCACCGAACGACTTGGCGCTGGGACTTTTGAAGTAGGAGAGCATGATGCCAAGCGCGAAGAGCGGGAACACAATGACGCTCATCTGGAAGTTGAATCCGAAAAGGGCGATGATCCAGGCGGTGATGGTCGTGCCGATGTTGGCGCCCATGATGACCGAGATGGCCTGCGACAGGGTGAGCAAACTGGCGTTCACGAAACTCACGGTCAGCACCGTGGTGGCAGTGGAGGATTGCACAGCGGTGGTGACCAACGCACCGGAGAAGATGCCGGTGACGCGGTTGGTGGTCATCGTGCTCAGCACTTTACGCAAACCGCCGCCCGTCAACTTTTGGAGTGCCTCACTCATCGTCTTCATACCGAACATCAACAAGGCAAGGCATCCTAAAAGTTTCAAGAAGGTAAAAACGGTCATAATTGTTGAGTATTAACAAATGTTTGATTAGTCCATGGTCATTTCCCCGCGCAGCGAGGTTTCCATCTGTTGCCTTACCTCCTCGGGATTGTCGTACTGTCCCAGCAGGAACATCAGTTTGGTGATGGCGGCTTCGGTGGTCATGTCACGGCCGCTCGTAATGCCGATGTCGGCTAAGTTCTTGCCTGCCTCGTAGCGTCCCATCTGCACACCGCCGCCACCCTTGCACTGGGTGACATTGACGATGACAATGCCCTTGGCGACTGCTTCCTGCAAAATGCGGGTGAATTCCGGTGTTGTGGGCGCGTTGCCCACCCCGAAGGTCTCCATCACCACGGCGCGAAGACCAGGTGTGTTGAAAACATTGCGCATGAATTCAATGCTGATGCCAGGGTAAATCTTGATGAGTGCCACATGGCTGTCCATGTGGGTGTAGTAGCGGAACGGAGCGCCGGGTTCTTCGTAGTGCAGCAAGTTGGTGTGGAATTCCGCTGTGGTGTTCACCTCGGCGATGATAGGGTAGTTGGGGGAGTAGAAAGCGTTGAAGCGCGAGGCGTTGTCCTTGTAGGTGCGGTTTCCGCGATACAGGTTGTTCTGGAAATAGATGCAGACCTCCTGGATGACGGGTCTGTTGTCCACATATTCTGCGGCGATGGCAATGGCATTCAGGATGTTGCGCCGCCCGTCGGTGCGGATGACTCCCAATGGAAGCTGCGCACCCGTGAGGATAACCGGTTTGCTGAGGTTGTCGAGCAGGAAACTCAATGCGGATGCGGTGTAAGCCATCGTGTCGGTGCCGTGCAGGATGACGAACCCGTCGTACAGGTCGTAATTCTCACCCACCATCCTCGCCAGACGGATCCAAAAGTCGGGATTGGTGTCGGATGAATCAATAAGAGGCAGCATTTCCTTGAAGGTGATGTCTGCCTCTATAAGGTGCAGCATGGGTAGCTGCTGGTGTATGTTCTTGAACTCGAAGGGTTTGAGTGCTTTGCTGTCCGGGTCCACCATCATGCCGATGGTGCCTCCTGTATAGATAACCAGTATTTTTCGGTTGCTCATAAGTATCAAAAAATTACGGCTGCAAAGATATAGTTTAATTGATAATTTTTCAAGAAAAAAAATCCTGTTATTCATATTTTGTCTCATGGTCATGGTGTGGATTCTTCTGTTTTTGTAATACTTTTTGTATTTTTGCCTGCTTTTTTGATGATTATTATGATATACAGATTTTCAGACGGTGAAACGATAGAAACAACCCCCGACAGACTTCCTGAATTGCTGAAACAGAATGAGTTGTATTTGCAGAATTATCAGGAAGTGGCTGATGAGTTGGACGATCCCTCATACATGGCGCGCGGCAACGGCTTCTGCGACACCAAGTACAGCGAGGACTTCATCGAGTCGCAAGCGGAAAAGTACCGCCGGCGCATCGCGGATATACAAAAATGGATGAATTCGCTTTAAAGATTTACTAACAATACTAAACAAACTGACTTATGGATAGATACATTCAGCGCTTTACGGTTACGGCTAACGACATGAATAATCAGTATAGACTTACTCCTCATGCCGTGTTGCTTTATTTTCAGGATTGCTTTGCCCGGTATATGTCCTGTCTCCATCTGGCAGCGTTCGATTTGGTGAAACAACATCAGATGTGGATTATCACGGAATTCCGTGCGGAGATGAATCCGGTTGATGTTTTTTGGACGCACGATTTGGAGGTGACCCTTTGGGTTAGTGAAATCTCAGCGTTACGATTCTATACCGAATTCAATATTTGTAAAGTCTCTGATCGGTCGGCAGTGGCGCAGGGTATGGGCTGCTGGAGTCTGCTCAACACCGAAACCCATCGTTTGGTGCCGATGACGGATTTGGCGAATCGGGTGTCTGTTGTGCCGGAATTGCCTTTGGGACCGCATAAGAAAAGACCTTTCCCTCAAGTTGGCGAACCGATAAAAAAGGTGCTCCATACCGTAAATCTGCTGGATTTGGATTTCAACGGCCACATGAACAACCGAAGCTATTTGAGCATTGCTATGTTGACCGCCACGGATACTTTTCTTGCCCAAAACCGTCCTATCTCGTTTGACATCCATTGGATGCATGAGACCTTTGAGAACGATGTGGTTGCCTGCGAATTGTTCAAAGTGGGGGAACGGCAATATGTGCACCGGCTCTCCAAGTCAAATGGGGATGTGGCAGCGGAGATTTTCTCAACATGGGAGAGTATGCCAATACAAACGGATATCTCGGAAGTAATTGAACGTAAATGACGATCAACCATGACGATAGAAGATAAGAAAAAGAAGAATAAGAAATTTCTGGAGAAACCCCAATATCCCGGCGGCGCGAAGGCGTTGCGCGAGTTTGTGAAAGCCCATTTGCAGTATCCGCAAGACGCTATGGAACAGCGCATTGAGGGCGTGGTTACCATCGGGTACCAGGTGAATGACGACGGTTTTGTGGAGAATCCCACCGTGATAAAGAGTCTGTGCCCCTCCTGCAATGAGGAAGCCATCCGTCTGGTGCAGATGCTGCGCTACGACAAGGCCCGCAACCGCGGTATCCGCCTCAAGGTGAACTGCAAACTGAACATCAACTTCCATCTGGCCCCCGCACCCGCCCCGACGGGCGGCACCATCTCCTATACGCTGCAACCCACCAAGAAAACCGCCAAAGACAAAAAAACGCCCAACCCTTCCGGCTCCGGCGGTTATAATTACACGATAAGTTGGTGAAAATGGTGAGAGTGCCTCGGTGAAATCCAAAAAAAGAGATGTTTTATTTTGTCGGGGAATGGTTGTTAATTGTTTCCTGTTAGTGGAATTCCCAACTGCTTGCAAATCTTCTTTGCGAGCAGATCATCGATTTCGTTGTGTAGAGGTATGATTGTCCGTTTGCCAGATTCTTTGTTGATAAATTGGGCATGACTGCCTTTTTGTCTTCCGGTTGGGTAGCAATGATTTGTTCTCAGGTGTTTAAGAAATTTCTCTTTCTTCATGCGTTAACAGTAAGTTTTCTGTGAAAGATTTTTCGGTTTTTATACAGGTCTTTCAATTCCACTCTTCTGCACTCAATGGCCAGTTCTATGGCTTCCTTCATGTTGGTCATCAGTTCGGCCAACGTGTTTCCTTGACTCATCGCTTCGGGAATCTGTGAACATTGTCCGATATAAACTCCGGTTGTCGGATTTTTCTCAATTATGATACTGTATTCCATAGTTTTTTCTTTCTTCTTTATAACGTGGCAAATATACGCTTTTTTAAACAAAGATACCGAGGTGGTGGAAAATTTCCACCAGTTCAATCGACAGGAACATACTATTGCCATTCCCAAGGTCTTTACCAAAAAAGGTCTTTGTATGCTGGCGACTATTTTGAAAAGTCCGAAGGCGGTGGAGAAAACCATAGTTTTTTTGTACTTTTGCCACCGCTAAAAAAATGGCTATGCACATCTATAAAGCGGATCTTCATACACACACACTGTTTTCTCCCTGCGGAGACTTGGAGATGACACCCGATAACATTATCTCCATTGCGTTGGAGAAGGGCATAGATGTGATTGCCATCACCGATCACAACTCCACACGCCACTGCCGGCTGGCGGAACACTACTCCCACAACCGCGACATCTTTGTGCTCTGCGGCGCCGAAATCACCACCAAAGAGGAAGCGCACTGCCTGGCATACATGCCCGACCATGAGGCACTCGACAAACTGCAGGCATATCTGGACGAGCATCTGCCCGATATTCCCAACAACCCCGATGTGTTTGGCGACCAGGTGCAGATTGACGAGGAATATAATATTGTATATGAGGAACCCCGCCTGCTGACTTCCGCCCTCGACCAGTCGGTGAACGAGATTGCCGATTTCGTGCACTCCATCGGCGGTCTGTTCGTCCCCGCTCACATCGATAAAAGCACCACCAGCTTGATCAGCCAGTTGGGCTTTATCCCGTTTGATCTGGATTATGATGCGGTGGAACTTTCAAAACACGGCAACAAGGAGGAAATGCTGAAAGTGCATAAATATTTGAAAAATAAGATGTTTACCCGTAGTTCCGATGCCCATCTGCCCGATATCATCGGCACCGCGCCCTGTTATCTGGAGATGGAAACGCGAAGCTTTGAGGAGATCAGGATGGCACTGCGTGGCGAGAACGGGAGGTGTGTGCGTCTGGAGAAACCATAAGATAAGTAAAGACGCATGGTTGTGCGTCTCAACATAAAGTAAAGACGCACGGCCGTGCGTCTCAATATAAATAAAACGATATGACAGTTAGAGAATTAGTAGAAAAATTGAATCTCACCGTTTTTTGCGGCGAGAAGAATCTGGACAATGAAATCAAGGGCGGCTATGTGTCCGACCTGTTGAGCGATGTGATGGGCTTCGCCCAGGAAGGTCATGTCTGGGTGACCTTGCAGACGCACAAGAATGTGATAGCGATCGCTTCCTTGAAGGAACTGGCGTGCGTGGTGCTCGTGAAGGGCAGCAAACCCGACGATGACATGCTCGAACAAGCCAAGGAGGAGGAAATCCCCGTGCTGGGCACTGCCGAACAGACTTTCGAAACTGCCGGAAAGATATACCAAATGCTAAACGCTTAGCCATGAAGGATTTATCCATGCATATTATGGACATCCTGCAGAACTCCACACGCGCGAAAGCCACGGAGATTACGCTGGAGGTCCTATTGGACAGTGCGCAAGACACACTGACTTTGATATTTAAGGATAACGGTTGCGGCATGAGCGAGGAGACCGTGCAGAAGGTCATAGACCCTTTCTATACTTCGCGCACCACCCGTAAGGTGGGACTGGGATTGCCTTTGCTGAAACAGAATAGCGAGATGACGGGCGGATCCATGTCCATCCAATCCAAGGAGGGCGTTGGCACTACCGTCACTGCGGTGTTCGGACTCACGCATCTGGACACGCCGCCGATGGGCGACTTGGCGGGCACGATTGTCCTGACGATTTCCGCATATCCCGACATACGCTTCATTTTCCACTACAAGCGTGACGATGAGGTTGATTATGTGTTGGATACGAATGAGGTGTATGAGATTTTGGACGGCGTTCCCATTAACGATCCGGATGTTATCGCGTCATTGAAAGAAATGGTTGAGGAAAATATCAAATAGAATCATAAAAAATGTATCTTTGCCCGCTTTTTTGAAAAGAAAGCATGTTTTAAAATTGAAAAATAGTCGTTTTTGAAGAATTATGCTCGTAATTAACACTATTGCAGAACTTACCCGTATTGTAGATGAGGTTAAATCGGAAGGCAAAACCATCGGTCTGGTGCCCACTATGGGTGCGTTGCACGATGGTCATCTTTCCCTGATCAAGCGCGCACGGCTGGAAAACGAGGTCGTGTTTGTCTCCATTTTCGTCAATCCGGTGCAGTTCAACAACCAGGATGACCTGGTGAAATATCCGCGCACGCTGGAGCGTGATGTGGAACTGATAGGGGAGTATGCGGACTACGCGTTTGCCCCAACGGTTGAGGAAGTGTTCCCGACGCCACCCACCGAAGAGTACCATTTCGGTCCGGTGGAGGAGGTGATGGAAGGTGCCGCGCGCCCTGGCCATTTCAACGGCGTTGGCGTGATTGTGCGCCGCCTGCTCGACTGGGTGCGTCCCGACAAGGCCTACTTCGGCGAGAAGGACTATCAGCAGATTGCGGTGATCCGCGAACTGGTGCGCCAGTGCGACATCAAATCCGAGATTGTGCCCTGTCCCATCGTGCGCGAGCCTAACGGACTGGCCATGAGTTCCCGCAACCGCCGGCTTACACCGGAGCAGTTTGAGACTGCCGCCAACATCCACCGCATTCTTGTGGAATCGCAGCAACTGGAGGATGTGCCCCAAATCAAAGCGTTTGTGGAGGTCGAAATCGCCAAGTATCCGGAGTTCAAACTCGATTACTTTGAGATTGCGGACGCAGATACTTTGCAGACGGTGCACTCCATGGCGGATGCCGCTGGCGTGATGGGCTTCATCACCGTTTATGTGGGCGAGGTGCGCCTGATTGACAATATCCGATACAAATAATCCACGAAACTGGATGAATTTAAATAGAGAAAAATGACGATTGAACTGTTAAAATCCAAAATCCATAAGGCCACGGTTACCGAAGCCAACTTGAACTATGTGGGCAGCATTACCATTGACGAAACCTTGATGGAAGCCGCCAATCTTATTGAGAATGAGAAGGTTCAGGTGCTGAATGTGAACAATGGCGAGCGTCTTGAAACCTATGTGATCAAAGGAGCCAAGGATTCCGGTATCATCTGCCTCAACGGCCCTGCGGCGCGCAAGGCGTGCGTCGGTGATGTGGTGGTGATCATCTCCTATTGCGCCATGGACTTCGAAGACGCCAAACACTTCAAACCCTGGATCATCTTCCCCGACAAGGAAAACCGGATTTAGCTATTAGTCTTTCATTACTCTAATTCTTCTTCCTCTTTTCCTCTTCAACTCTTTTACTCCTTTCCCCCTTTCCCCTCATTCACCAAATTTACCCTTTAAACTAAATATCTATGTATAAACTTATTTTAGTGCGGCACGGACAGAGCGAATGGAATCTATCCAATCAGTTTACCGGTTGGACGGATGTGGACCTCACTGCCCAAGGCGTAGAGGAGGCCAAGCAGGCAGGCCGCATATTGAAGGAGGCGGGTATGGATATCCGCTATACCTATACTTCTTATTTGAAGCGTGCCATCAAGACGCTGAATTATATTCTGGAAGAGATGGACCGCATGTGGCTGCCGGTGGAGAAGAGTTGGCGACTGAACGAGAAGCACTATGGCGTGCTGCAAGGTCAGAACAAGCAGGAGGCCGTGGAGCGATTCGGTAAGGAGCAGGTGATGCTTTGGCGCCGCAGCTACGACGTGGCCCCCGATCCGATTCCGGACGATGACCCGCGCCACCCGAAGTATGATATCCGTTATCAGGGCATCAAGAGCCGTTCCGCACGCCCCGGCACCGAGTCGCTGTCGGATGCCACCCGACGCATCATCCCCCTGTGGAACACCAGTATCGTGGAGAACCTCCACCAGTACAAACAGGTGATGATTGTGGCACACGGCAACAGTATCCGCGGTATCATAAAATTCATGAAAAACCTTTCAAATGAGGAAATTGTGAAGCTGAATATACCCACCGGAATCCCCTATTTGATGGAGTTGGACGAGGATATGCAGATTCTGAAAGATGAGTATATTGGGGTGAGCGATGAGGAACTTCAAGCCATGCAGACCGTGGTAGCAAATCAGACAAAGTAATTATTTTGTCTGATTTTTTATTACGGAAACAATATTTTTACTATATTTGCGCCGCTTTTCAAAGAGAAACACACATAACATTTATTAATAACTTAAAAAACGTTTATTATGCCACAAAAAAAAGTTAGAAATGTCATCATCATTGGTGCTGCTGGAAGAGACTTCCACAATTTCAACACCTTCTTCCGCCACAACAAGAACTACAATGTAGTGGCTTTCACGGCCGAGCAGATCCCTGGTATCGACGACCGTATGTACCCGAAGGAATTGGCCGGTGAGGATTTGTATCCGAAGGGAATTAAGATTTATCCTGAATCCATGCTGACCGAGTTGATCCAAAAGTTTGATGTTGACGACTGCGTTTTTGCATACAGCGACAAACCTTATTCATATGTAATGGGTGTGAGCGCTATCGTGAACGCCGCTGGCGCCAACTTCTGGCTGATGGGCCCGAAAGACACGATGATTCCTTCCAAGAAACCTGTTATCGCCGTTGGCGCTACCCGTACAGGTTGCGGTAAGTCACAGACCTCCCGTAAAATCATCGAATACCTCGTTGGTATGGGCTTCAGAGTGGTTGCCGTGCGTCACCCTATGCCGTACGACCCCGATTTGAACAAACAAATCGTCCAACGCTTCGCTTGCGTTGATGACCTCAAGTATCAGAACTGCACCATCGAAGAGATGGAAGAGTATGAACCGCATGTGGTGACCAAACGAAATGTCATCTACGCTGGTGTTGACTATGAGGCAATCCTCAAGGGTGGCAAGACCAAAGATCCTCAAACCGGCAAGTGGGTTGAGATGGCTGGTGCAGAGAAAGATCCTGACGGATGCGATATCGTACTCTGGGACGGTGGTAACAACGACTTCCCGTTCTACAAACCGGACCTTACCATCGGCGTCGCTGACCCGTTGCGTCCCGGCGCAGAGGTGAGCTACTATCCTGGTGAAGTTGTCGCCCGTATGGCTGATGTTATCGTCATCAACAAGATCGACTCCGCTTCCCTCGAGAACATCAACACTGTTCGCGCTAACCTCGCCAAGATTAACCCCAGCGCCAAACAAATTGACGCCGCTTCTATCTTGACAGTTGACAAGCCGGAACTCCTCAAGGGCAAACGCGTCCTCGTGGTTGAAGATGGTCCGACCTTGACTCACGGTGAAATGAAGATTGGTGCCGGTACAGTGGCCGCTATGAAATATGGCGCTTCTGAACTCGTTGATCCTCGTCCTTACACCGTTGGCGAGCTCACCACCACCTTCGAGCGTTACCCGAACATCGGTACCCTGCTTCCTGCTATGGGCTACGGCGCTCAACAGATGAAAGACCTTGAGAAGACCATCGCCAATACTCCTTGCGATGCCGTTGTAGTAGGTACTCCTATCGACCTGCCGCGCTTCATCAAAATCAAACAACCCGTTGTTAAGGTTGGTTATGAACTCCAAGAGATCGGCACCCCGACACTCAAGGAAGTTTTGGACGACTTCGTCGCAAAACACAACCTCAAACCGAGAAGAAAAAGAAAATAATTTTTCTCACATATGATTTTTTTGAGAGGATGACGGATTTCGTCATCCTCTTTTTATTTTTTTTTGTATTTTTGCAAAATAAAATTTGTAAGAAATGAAAAAACTGTTTGTCATATTATTTGCCTTGATGGCGGTGTCAGCATCCGCACAATCCGTGCAACTTTATGTGGATGGCCAACCTCTCGACCCTGAAGCCACCGTTGATCTCCCGGTCACTGTCGGCGACACGGCTGAACTCTATGTGGAGTACGCGAATGTTAGTCCGAAAAACCTTTGGCTCCGAGTCAAACGGGAGGATGTGCAATTCGTGGACGGCGATGTTATCGAATTCTGTGTGGGCGGCTCTTGCAATGCTTACACATCCGTTGACTTTGAACTGCTTGCCGGCGAAACTGTTCACATCAGCGACACTTTAAAAGTCTTGCATATCACATATGTCTCAAACAGTGAGGGATCTTCGCGGGTTAAGTTTTCCTTTGTCAACGACGACACCCAAGTGACTGAAGGGTGTTTCTACCTGCACACATCCACTCCGAATGGGGTTCCGAGCATAACTTCCCGTTCCGTAGTGTCCGCATACCCTAATCCGGCTACCACTTCCGTAAACATCAGTTATCGCACTGAAGATCCGGATGCTGTTCTGGTTGTCCGCAACCTCTTAGGAACCGAACTGTATCGTCAGCCGGTGTCCGGAAAAGGAATTGCCAATGTGTCCCTCGCCGATTTCCCCGCTGGCGTGTATGTGTACGGCGTTATGGAAAAGGGTAGGACCACCTCCTTCAAAAAACTGATTGTGAAATAAGGACTGCGTTGCCTCCACTGTTTTCCCACCATGCTCTCGCTGTATCCGGCTTCTGCTCGGATTCTGTCGCCAAACCCAACAGTTGGGCGGTGATTGTGTTGTGCGTGCTGCTTTTTTTCCTGACCATTTCCGTGGTCCTGTTCCGGCGAAGACTCTCCTATGTTTTCAAGTCGCTCTATTCACAACGATTCTATTCCCTGCTGCTGCGCGAAAGCAAAGTGCTGGAGGATATGATGTTCCCCGTTGTCCTCTTGTATGATTTGCTGACCGTTTCGCTCGGCACCCTCATGATTGTGGAGCACTTCTATGCCCATTTGGTGCAGAAAACAACCTACTTTGGCATGTTCGGCATCATCTTCGCCATTATGCTGGCGCTGTATTTCCTCGCATTCACTGCGAATATCGTCTATACCGGACTTTTTGAACATCAGAAAGAACGCTACAGCTTGAATCTGTATAAGTTCATCTTTCTGACCAATGTGGCGATAGTGTTGTTCCCCTTCCTGGTCGCCTATCAGGCAACGGGCTATTTTGTTGTGCTATACGCCTTTATTCCAGTATTCTTGGCGCTTTTGGGGCTCTTTTTGTACCGAATAATGAAAATAAATCCTCGAAATATAAATTTGTTTCAATTTTTTCTCTATTTTTGCACCCTCGAAGTTTTACCATACCTGTTATTGGTAAAATTATTGACAAAATTTTGAAAATTAGTTAGTTAGAAAGACTTTAGGTCTGATAGAAAAAGGTGTGAAATGAAAATTAAAAACATACTTATCTCCCAAAATGCTCCGGCCGATTTTGAGAAATCACCCTATGCTGACTTGAAACGCAAGTATAGCATCAATATCGATTTTTATAAATTTTTCAAGATTGAAAGTGTTACGGCCATAGAGTTCAGACACTCAAAGATCAACATTCTGGACCACCCGGCGGTGGTTTTCACCAGCAAGAACACGATCGACCATTTCTTTGAGTTGTGCAAGGATATGCGCTTGGAGATACCGGAGACCATGAAATATTTCTGCTCCACCGAGGCCGTGGCCAACTATCTTCAAAAGTACATCCAATACCGCAAGCGTAAGATCTTCGCCGCCAAGGACAGCAACCTTTCCAGTCTCAATGACCTTTTGTACAAAAACCGTGATTTGAAAATGCTGGTTCCGTGCGGCCCTGATGGCGCTTCCGCCCAGATGCTGGAGTTCATGGACGCTAAGGGCATTCAGTATGATCAGGCGCATGTGTTCACCACATCACCCGCTAACCTGGTGGATGATATCGATATCAAAAAGTACGATATGATCGTGATGTTCAGTCCGAACGGAGTGAAGTCATTGCAGGCCAACTTCCCTGATTTCCAACAAGGTGAGGTGGCGTTTGCCGCTCTTGGCTCTGCTGTGACCACCGCTCTGGAGAATGCAGGATGGAAGGCCCAGGTGATTGCGCCCACTAAGGACTATCCCTCCATTACCGATGCGTTGGATGCCTTCCTGAAAGAATATGCCACCCGTAGAAGATAGTGCCGCTTTCCCGAGTTTAGAACACCTTAAATCAGCCCTCCAGATCAAACGCGTGATGGAGGATGACCATACTTTGTTCGCTTTCCCCATAAAGTGCTTCTACCGTTTTGTCCCTAAAGACACCCCGGCAGACCTGCAACTGGCTGTTATGGTGCCCAAGAAGCGCTTTCACCATGCGGTTGACAGGAACCGCATAAAACGGCTGATGCGGGAGTGCTACCGCCTGAACAAATCCTCCCTGGTGCTGCCTCCGGAACAGAGTTGCCAGATGTGCTGGCTCTTTGTCGCCCATGAGATGCCCACCTTCGGGATTGTCGAAAAGGCCGTGGTTTCCATTTTCCAGAATTTGTCTTCCACAACAGAAAAACAGGTCTAGTGAAAACGCTCTTCCGATATATTTCCAAATCCATCGCCGCTGTCATGATCGGTTTCATCAAACTGTATCAGTGGACATTGTCTCCGCTCATTGGACGCTCATGCCGCTATACGCCCACCTGCTCCAATTACGGCATTGAGGCCATTCGCAAGCATGGCCCGTTCAAAGGCGGCTGGCTGACTCTCAAGCGCGTGCTTTCCTGCAATCCATGGGGTGGCAGTGGCTATGATCCGGTGCCGTAAAAAAAATCCTACCCCCAACCGATACATTAATTATATATATTATATTTGCAACTTTGAAAAAAGTTGTGTTGATTTTTTGTATATAATTAATAATAAATAACTTACATCTATGAAAATCTCTTATAAGTGGTTGAAAGATCTGATGACTTTTGATGTTTCCGCCGATGAAGTCAGCCGTTACCTAACCAATTGCGGTCTTGAAGTGGAGGGGATGGAGACGGTTGAGTCGGTTCGCGGTGGTCTGAAAGGGCTCGTGATTGGTGAAGTGCTCACATGTGAACCGCACCCCAACTCCGACCATTTGCATGTCACTACCGTGAATGTGGGTGGTGGGGAGCCGTTGCACATCGTCTGTGGCGCCGCCAATGTGGCCGCTGGCCAGAAAGTGGTGGTGGCAACCATCGGCACGGTGCTCTATAGTGGTGACGAATCTTTCACAATCAAGAAGTCCAAACTTCGTGGCGAGCCCTCCGAAGGTATGATTTGTGCGGAGGATGAGATCGGCCTCGGCTCTTCCCATGATGGTATTATGGTGCTGGACGAGAATGCCGTGCCCGGAACGCCGGCCTCCGAGTATTTCCATCTGGAGTCGGATGTCGTTTTTGAGATCGGGCTGACACCGAACCGTTGCGACGCCATCTGCCATGCGGGTGTGGCCCGCGACCTCTACGCCGCCTTGCTGCAGGATGGCCGTGCTTGCTCACCGCTGATTCTGCCGAATGTGCCGGAAGTGAAACCCATCGCAAATGTGAAGTTCAGAATAGATGTAAGTGTGGAGAATACAAAAGATTGCCCGCGGTATTCAGGACTTCTGTTTGATAATGTCAAAGTGGCCGAATCGCCCGAATGGCTGCAAACCAAACTGAAATCCGTTGGCATCCGCCCGATTAACAATGTGGTGGACATCACCCAATTCATCATGCTGGAACTTGGCCAGCCCATGCACGCTTTTGACGCGGATATGATCACGGGCAATAAGGTGATTGTCAAGAATTTGCCGGAAGGCACACCGTTTGTGACCCTGGATGGTAACGAGGTGAAACTCAGCGAGCATGACCTGATGATCTGCAATGCCGAAGAAGGCATGTGCATCGCTGGCGTTTACGGCGGCCTCAAGTCCGGAATCACCGATAATACCACTCGCCTGTTCCTGGAAAGCGCCTATTTCAATCCGGTTTCCATCCGCAAGACGGCAAAACGCCATGGGCTCAAGACCGATGCCTCCTTCCGCTATGAGCGCGGTTGTGACCCCAGCATCACGGTGTATGCGCTGAAACGCGCCGCTGTCCTTATTCAGGAACTCACGGGCGCTTCCATCATCTCTGAATTGGTGGACATTTATCCTTACAAGATTGAACCCGCCCAGATCACACTGAAATATGACCAGGTCAACAAGGTGGCCGGCAAGGTGATTGACAAGCAGACCATCTCCCGCATTCTCTCCATGCTCGGTATGGAGGTGCAGAGCTCCGGCGATGAGCAACTGCTGGTCAGAGTGCCCCTCAGCAAAGCGGATGTCACCCGCCCGATTGACTTGATTGAGGAAATTCTCCGTATTTACGGCTATAACAATATTGAGATTCCCGACACGCTGTTCTACAAGATGCCGACGCCCAATGAGGACAATCTGGCATATCAGTATCAGATGACCATCTCCTCCTATCTTGCCGACAACGGTTTCTTCGAGGTGATGAACAACTCGCTGACAAAAGCGGAGTATGCTGAGAAGTTTGATTTTATTGATGAAAAGGGTTCTGTAAAACTGCTGAACCCCCTGAGCAACGAACTCAGCGTGATGCGTCAGACTTTGTTGTGCGGCGGTCTTGAGAATGTTGCCCGCAATGTGAACAATAAGAACTCGAACCTTCGTTTGTTTGAATTCGGAAAGACTTATCATTTCAACCCTGAAACGCAACAAGGCGATGATGTGACGCTCCGTTATCAGGAGAAGGACGAGTTTGTGATGTTTGTCACGGGTAAGGAGTGCGAGGATTCATGGAACTACAAAGCCAAGGACTTGGATCTTTTCTATCTGAAGAATATGGTGGAGAATGTGCTTGTGAAGATCAACTTCCCCATCAGCCAACTCACCCTCACGATGGAAGACCCTGCCCGCATGTTCTCCGACCACATCACCTATTGTTTTGGCAAGGATGTGGTGGTGTCGATGGGACAAATTAACCAAGGCGTACTTAAGAGTTTTGATTTGAAGAAACCCGTCTATTATGCCGAGTTCAACCTTGACACGGTGCGTCGTGTGGTGGAACAGCAGGCGGTGAAGTACAAACCCATTGCCACATACCCCGCTGTGAAACGCGACTTGGCGCTGGTGGTGGATAAGTCGGTGACATACGATACATTGGAGAAGATTGGTTTTAAATTCGCCTCCAAGTTGGTGAAACAGATCTCCTTGTTCGATGTGTACGAAGGCGATAAGATTGAGCAAGGCAAGAAATCGTATGCGCTGAACTTCGTGTTGCAGAGTCCCGACAAGACGCTGACCGACGAGGAAATCAACAAGGTGATGAACAAGCTGATTGCCGCCTACGAGCGTGAGGTTGGTGCAAAACTCCGCTAATTTTTTTTGAAAAATGATTGTATATCAGGGGTTTGAACATATTGACAAACTGGAGAATCCGGTAGTGGCCATCGGCTCGTTCGATGGTGTGCATCTCGGACACTGCCGCATATTGCGCTATTTGTGCGATACGGCCAGGCAGTGCGGCGGTCAGAGCGTGGTGGTCACCTTTGACCCGCATCCCCAGTTGCTCGTCAACCCCGATTCGGATTTCTTCGCCATCAATCCGCTGGATAAGAACCTCTCGCTGATTGCCGAGCAGGGTGTGGATGTGGCGGTTGTGGTTCCATTTACACAGTCATTTTCGGAATTATCATACACGGAATTCATTGAGAACCATATTATTGGAATGCTGCATGCCAAAACGCTCGTCATGGGGCCGAATCACGCGCTTGGCCACAATAGGGAAGGCGACCGCGCCAAAATCGAGGCACTGTGCCGGCAGCACCATGTTTCCGTTGTGGATATCCCCGAGTTCATGATGAACAACGCCCAAGTCCATTCCTCCACCATCCGCAAACTGATCCAAAAGAAGGAATTCAGCAAGGTGGACGAACTGCTTGGCTACCACTGGGAATCCAAAATTCAATATTAATGCCTAACATCTAAAGTCTAAAGTCTAACATCTAAATAATCTAAAAAAACAAAATATCCAAACACTATCGCTTATGAGTAAGAATTTGATTATTGTAGAGTCTCCTGCCAAAGCCAAAACCATTCAGAAGTTTATAGGCAAGGATTTTGATGTGGTTTCCAGCAAGGGCCACGTGCGTGATTTGCCCCAGAAAGATCTGGGCATTGACATTTCCAAGAATTTCGAACCCAAGTATGTCGTGTTGGACGACAAGAAGTCGTTGATCAGCGAGATCAAGAAGAAAGCCGATGCTGCGGATGTGGTGTGGCTCGCAACGGATGATGACCGTGAGGGCGAGGCCATTTCCTGGCACTTGATGCAGGTGACGAAAATTGATCCGAATAAAGTGAAACGAATTGTGTTTCACGAGATTACGAAGTCTGCCATTGAGAAAGCGCTTTCCACGCCGCGTGATTTGAATGTGGACTTGGTGAATGCGCAGCAGGCGCGCCGTCTGCTGGACCGTCTGGTGGGTTTTGAGTTGTCGCCGGTGCTCTGGCGCAAGGTGAAACCGCAACTCTCCGCCGGCCGTGTGCAGTCGGTGGCAGTCAAACTCATCGTGGAGCGCGAGCATGAGATTGAGAAGTTCAACTCCACATCCTCCTATAAGGTGGAGGGCGTCTTCCGTCCTGTGCGCGACAAGAAGGTGGAACTGAAAGCCGAATTGAACAAGCGATTCAGCGACAAGGACTCGGCTATGGAGTTTCTGAAGGATTGTCAAGCGGCTGAATTCAAGGTGGATGCGATTGAGACATCACCCGGAAAGAAGAGTCCGGCCCCGCCGTTTACCACTTCCACATTGCAGCAGGAAGCCGCCCGCAAACTGGGCTTCTCCGTGAGCAAAACCATGGTGGTGGCACAGCAGCTGTATGAATCGGGTTATATCACCTATATGCGTACCGACTCGGTGAACCTTTCCGCACTGGCTTTGGGGACAGCCAAAGATGTGATCAGCGAGATGTTTGGCGACGAGTATGTGCACATCCACAACTATGTGACCAAGACCAAAGGCGCGCAGGAAGCGCACGAGGCAATCCGTCCGACTGACCTGTCACGCCAGACTATCCCCGGCGACACATTTGCAAAGCATCTGTATGAGCTGATTTGGAAACGCACCATCGCCTCCCAGATGAGCGATGCGAAGACGGAAAAAACGAGTATCACCATTCCCGTGTCCCGTAGAAAAGAGAAATTCATCGCTTCCGGCGAGGTGATCTTATTCCCGGGTTTCCTGAAAGTGTACACCGAATCCAAAGACGAGGAGGGTGAGGAAGTGCGCGGCATGCTGCCCTCGATGACACAGGGCGAACTGTTGGATGCCAATGTGATTACAGCCACCCAGCGTTTCGCACAACCTCCGACACGATATACGGAGGCCAGTTTGGTGAAGAAACTCGAGGAACTCGGCATTGGCCGTCCTTCCACCTACGCCCCGACCATCACTACGATCCAGAAGCGCGGTTATGTGCAGAAAGCGAACCGCCAGGGCGGCGAACGGAATTATAACTGCCTCATACTCAAGAATAACAACATTGCCGAAGAGACTAAGAAAGAGAAATTTGGCAACGAGAAGGATAAGATTATCCCGACCGATGTGGGTATTATCGTGAACGACTATCTGCAGGATAATTTCACCGAAATTATGGATTACGGCTTCACCGCCGATGTGGAGAAGGAGTTTGATGACATTGCCGAAGGAAAGGAGAATTGGCAGAATATGATTCAGCGTTTCTATGGCGGATTCCACGATTCCGTTGACCATGCGCTGAATTATTCCACCAAAGCCAGTGGCGAGCGCCTGTTGGGCTATGATCCCAAGACCAACGCCAAGGTTTTTGCCAAACTCGGCAAGTATGGTCCTATGGTCCAGATTGGCGAGAATTACGCTGACGAGAAACCCCGTTATGCCCGTTTGCGTCCCGATCAGTTTATAGAAACCTTAACTTTGGAAGATGCGCTCGAACTCTTCAAGTTGCCGAGAACTGTGGGCTCATGGAACGATATGGATGTGGTGGTCGGAACCGGCCGCTTCGGCCCTTATATCCGCTACAACAATGCGTTTGTCTCCATCCCGAAAGATGAGGATCCTTTGACGATCACATTGGAAAGATGTGTGCAGCTGATTGAGGCCAAGCAGCAGAAAGACGCCGACCGTGCGCCGCGCTTGGTGGGCCACCTGGATGGTAAGGAGATTCTCGCCGCCGCCGGCCGCTATGGTCCCTATCTGAAGTACGACGGCAAGAATGTCACCCTCGACAAAGGCATGGATATCCATACCATCACGGAAGAGGAAGCCATTAACTTCTTGCAGAATCTTCAAAACAAGAATGTGATCCGCTCTTATTCCGAAAATCCCGATGTGAAAGTGATGAACGGCCGTTATGGCGCTTATATCACCAACGGAACCGACAACTATCGCATTCCGAAAGACATGCTGGCTGAGAATCTGACCTATCAGGATTGCCAAAACATCATCGCTAATGGTACTCCGACTTCAAAGAAACGTGTTATTAAGAAAAGATCATAACTATGGACTTGTCACTCTATTTTGACCCGGTTGACCTGCCGTCACTTGGTTTTGAAAAGGATATCACAGATGTGAATCTTCTGACATCCTCCATCCTCATGTATAATCCTGAGGCCCCGCTGAATATTCAGGATGCGCAATTGGCGATTGTGGGCGTGCCCGAGTCACGAAACAGCTACCAGAACGCCTCTTGTTCCCTGGCCCCCGATGAGATTCGCCGCCAATTGTACCAGTTGTACCGTTGGAACAAAAATGTGCGTATCATCGATTTGGGAAATGTGAAAGTGGGACAAACCATAGAGGATACCTATGAAGTGGTCTCTAGTATTTTGGCGTATTTGCTTGAGAATAAGGTAATTCCGATTATCCTTGGGGGTGGAAACGATTTGGCGTTCGCCAACTATCGCGCATACGAGAAACTGGAGCAGGTGGTGAACCTGGTGGCGGTGGATTCGCGTTTCGACCTCGGTAACGAGAACCAGCCGATTCGCTCTGACGCGTACCTGAACAAAATGGTGCTCCAACAACCGAACTTCCTGCTGAATTACGCCAATGTGGGTTTCCAAACCTATATGAACAGTCCGGAAACCATCAAACTGATGGAAGATCTCTTCTTTGAAACCTACAGGGTAGGGGCGATGCGGAAGGATATTGAGGAGGTGGAGCCCATCGTGCGCAATGCGGACATGGTTTCCATCGACATCGCAGCGGTGCGCCGGCCTGACGCGCCGGGCTGCCCCCACACTTCCTCCAATGGATTCTATGGCGAGGAAATCTGCCAGATTGCCAAATACGCTGGTTTGAGCGACAAACTCACCTCTTTCGGCATCTACGAGTATGATCCCACAATGGACTATTGCAACCAGACCTCCCAACTCATTGCCCATATCATCTGGTATTTCGTGGAAGGGTATCTGTATCGTCAGAATGACAACCAGTTCAAACATAAACAAGACTACCGCCAGTATAGTATTGCCGTGTCGGGTGCCTTGAGCGAGCTGGTGTTCTTCTGCAGTCGTCATACGGGCCGCTGGTGGATGCTCATCCCGATGATCAACAAGGAGAAGGATATCACCCAGAATTATTACCTTCCATGCTCCAAAAGAGATTATCTGATGGCTTGTGATGACCAAATTCCCGACAGATGGTGGAAGGCATATAATAAGTTCAATCATTAAGATGCTTTGATAATTATTTGATTTGTAAGTGTTTATTAATAATAAAAAAACAAAAATTATGAAAAAAGGACTTTTACTCTTAGTGCTTTGCGCGATGGCCACTACTTGGGTTAATGCGCAAGTTGATGAAAAAACGGCAGCCAATGAAGCCGTCAACACCAAGGTTAAATCCGCCGAAGTGGATAGCGCCAAAAACTGGAAATTCACGGGCGTGGTCGGCCTTAATGCCGCTCAAACCGCACTCTTCAACTGGGCGGCCGGTGGTAACAACAATGTGACGGGTTTTGTGTTTGGCAATGTGACCTTGTCCTACAAAAAAGACAAATGGACTTGGGATACCAATCTGGACACGGAACTTGGCGAGATGTTCTCCAGTGATTATCAGTATTACCGTTGGAGAAAAGCAAACGACAAAATCAATTTGACAACTAAAGTCGGTTTCCAGATGCATCCGCAATGGTATCTCACTCTGCTGGGAAGTTTCAGATCTCAGTATGCTCCTGGTAAAGACTACAAAAATGTGGACGCCGGTGTCTTGGATGAGAACGGCCTGTTGGTGGAACCCACTCTGATTTCCAAATGGCTGTCCCCGTCCTATACCGATTTGGCACTTGGTGTTGAATACCGTCCGAATGACATCTTCACCGTCGGTATCTATCCGATTGCCGGTCGTATGACGACATGTACCGAAGAGATTCTTCGCCAAAACTACGGTCTTCCTATGCGTGAGGATGGCACCTACAAGAAAGTGGGTTTGAACATGGGTCTCCGTATGTATGGCGGTATCAACTATACATTAGTGAAAAACCTGAAGATCATCTCTACCATCACACTGTTTACACCTTATACGGCCAAACTGCATGATAAGGTGAATGGTCAGCCGTTCGGCAACTTTGATGTGGACTGGGATGTGGCAATCACCTATAACTTCCTCAAGGTGTTCAGCGTCAGCTTGATGACATCCTTGAAGTATTATGACAAGGTGATGATTGACGGCCCGGCATGGCGCAAATACTCAGAAGGTCCCCGTGCTCGTGTGCAGTTCAAGGAAGTGGTCGGCTTGGGTATCGGCTACAGTTTCTAATGTAGAAGTCTAAACGAAAAAAACTATAACAGAATATTTTATAAAATCGGACTATTCTAAAAAATGAAAAGATCAAGAATAAAAGATGTACTGAAACATCCGGAAACTATTGGATTTGGCAATGATGTTTGTGTGAAAGGTTGGGTGCGCACCAAGCGTGGCAACAGTAATGTTACGTTTATTGCGCTGAACGATGGTTCCATTGTCACCAACCTGCAGATTGTGGCGGAACCTGCCAAATTTGACGAGGATTTGATGAAGAAGATCACCACGGGATCTTGTATCCATGTGGAAGGCAAGTTGGTGGAATCCGCTGGCAAGGGCCAGACCATGGAGGTGCAGGCCGAGATGATTGAGCTTTACGGCACCGCAGATCCGGAAGTCTATCCGTTGCAGAAGAAAGGCCACTCCATGGAGTTCTTGCGTGAGATCGCGCATTTGCGCCCGCGTACGAACTACTTCGGATGCGTGCTCCGTCTGCGTCATGCTATGGCATTCGCTATTCATAAATACTTCAACGACAGAGGTTTCTTCTACCTGCACACCCCGCTTATCACCGCTTCCGATGCGGAAGGCGCTGGCGAGATGTTCAATGTGACCACTTTCGACCTGAACAATGTGCCCCGCACCAAAGACGGCCAAGTGGATTACAAGAAGGATTTCTTCGGCAAACACACCAACCTTACCGTATCCGGTCAGTTGGAAGGCGAGCTCGGTGCCCTGGCGCTAGGTAATATCTACACATTCGGCCCTACCTTCCGCGCTGAGAACAGCAACACGCCGCGCCACCTCGCCGAATTCTGGATGATTGAACCCGAAATGGCATTCTATGACATCACCGACAACATGGACTTGGCCGAGGATTTCATTAAATATCTGGTGAAATACGCCTTGGATAACAATATGGATGATCTGCAGTTCCTCAACGATATGTTTGACAAAGGTCTGATTGAACGACTGCAGTCTGTTATCAAAGAGGAGTTTGTGCGTCTCGACTACACATCCGCTATTGATATTCTGCTCAAGGCCGACAAGAAATTTGAATATCCCGTTTCCTGGGGTATTGATTTGCAGTCCGAACATGAGCGTTATCTCGTGGAGAACCATTTCAAACGCCCGGTTATCCTGACCAACTATCCGAAAGAGATCAAGGCGTTCTACATGAAGCAGAACGACGACGGCAAGACTGTGCGCGCCATGGATGTGCTCTTCCCAACCATCGGTGAAATCATTGGCGGCTCCGAGCGTGAGGCCGACTACCAGAAACTGCTCAACCGTGTGCACGAATTGGGCATGACGGAGGAACAATACTGGTGGTACTTCGACACCCGCAAATTCGGTTCCGCCCCGCACTCCGGTTTCGGTCTCGGCTTCGAGCGCCTGCTGCTCTTCGTGACGGGCATGACCAACATCCGAGATGTCATCCCATTCCCCAGAACTCCGCAAAACGCTGAATTTTAACAAATATCGTAAGGGCGAATGATTATTCGCCCTTACATTTCATATCGTATGCCAACAAAATTAACCCAACAGCAGAAAACGGTTCAACGCCAAATTGCCACACAGCAGACCATTCGCCTGATGCAGCTGGTAGAACTTCCGTATGCCTCTTTGGAACAGGAAATCCAAAAGGAGGTGGATGAGAATCCCGCTTTGGAGTCCTATCGTGAGGATGCCGACGAACATGCGGACTCGTTTGAGAATGCGCCGACATCAGAATATGACGAGAATGGCGATCCGTTAGACTTGTCGCAAGGGCAACTGCCTGAAGAAGAGATATTTAAGGAGGATTATTATCGGGATGATGATTTGGATGATTATCCCTCTGAACGGGAGATTGAGAGCCGTATTCAACGGCTGAATGCTCCCGAATTGTCTTCCAACACCAGCGAAAGGGTAGGGGTGTTCTACAACTCATTGCAGGAGCAATGGCAACTTCAGTTGGGCGAGATGAACATGACGGAGCGTCAGAGTGTTATTGCGCATTATCTGGCTGGAAATCTGGATGATGATGGTTATTTTACCATGGATATACAGGCGGTGGTCAACGAACTGCTCTACATGAACAACCTGTACACCACCGTTGAGGAGGTGGAGGGTGTGCTGAAGCAGTTTGTGCAGGAACTTGACCCGCCTGGCGTAGGGGCGCGCGACCTGCGAGAATGCCTGCTGCTGCAACTTTACCGCTATGTCCCGCAAACGGAGGATGTCAAATTGGCGATCCGGGTGTTGGAGAGATGTTACGACCAGTTTGTGAAGAAGCACTATGACCGTATCTGCCAGGTGCTTTCGGTTGATGAGGAGCAACTCAAGCAAGCGCTATCCATTATCCGCAAACTCGATCCTCGTCCGGCGGATTCCGGTTCCCCGTTGGAAAAAAACGCGGATGTCATACGGCCGGATTTCACCATTACGGCAAACAATGGTGAACTGACACTCACGCTGAACAACCAATATGTGTCTAAAGTGCGCATCAACAAAGAATTCAGCAATGAGTACCGTTTCCTTACCAAAGAGGCCTCGGCGAAAAAACGCGCGGAAGCGGAGAAGTTTATGCGCGAGTATGTGGACAAAGGGGAACAGTTTATCAATATCTTGTCCACTCGGGAGATGCTTTTGTACAATACCATGTATGCCATCATGCAGCACCAGAAAGCTTATTTTTTGTCGGGTGACGATGCGGATTTGAAGCCCATGATTCTGAAAACCATTGCCCAGGAGGTGAATCTGGATGTCTCTACCATTTCCCGCGTGTCCAACAGCAAGTATGTGCAAACCGACTTTGGCATTATCCCATTAAAACACCTGTTTTCAGAGGCGGTGAACGATGAGGATGTCTCTTCCAAGGAAATCAAGCGAATCTTGAAAGATGTGATTGACGCGGAGGACAAGCAGTCGCCGCTTGCGGATGAAAAGTTGTGCGAATTGCTTAAAGAACGGGGGTATAACATTGCCCGGCGCACCGTGGCCAAGTATCGCGAGCAACTGGATATTCCGGTGGCCCGCCTTCGAAAAGAGATATAAAAAAGAGGCCGACTAAAAAGTGATTTTGAGTCGGTCTCTTTTTTTTATGTTTTTTTTTCACTAAGGTGTAAAATAAACTCCTGTTTGTTTTTTGAGTTTCAACAGGCCATAGACAAGCATTTCCATTCTCTTACCGAAGGCAAAAAGGTGCAATTAGGGGCATCAGTTTCGTTTGTTTTTGCCCTATTGCACTCGTTAATCGCGATGTATTTCCTGATATTGTGAGCCAAGGCGATCAGGCCGAACTCTGTTTTTACTTTTTCGTTGGATTTAAGGCGGAAGCGTTTGAACCCGTGATTGAACTTGATGTTCCCGAAGACGGCCTCCGGCTCTATGGGTCTGTTGCTGCGATGGTGTAGCCCCCGATCGCATGAGAGAAGTTCCTTGGCTTTGCGCCGGAAGGCGTTGTTCCTGTGGTTCACCTCTATGACTCTTCGGTCAGACGCCCCCCCCCTGTAGCACATCCCCCGCAACGGGCATCCCGTGCAGTTCCGCGCACCGTATCTGCTGACGGTGGATTCATATCCGAGGTCTGATTTCACAGTCATATCTCCGATGTGTTCCATATGCTGGCCCATGGGACATACGAAGTAGTCTTCCGTCTCGTTGTAGAAAAGATTCTGGACCAGGAACGGATTCTGACGACGTTTCCTTTTGTCTTCCGCATGGAACATGTTGTACTTGACATACGGGGTGATGCCGTTGCCGAACATGTACTCGTAGTTCTGCTCGCTGCCGTAGCCGGAGTCGGCGCATACCTCGCCGCTCTGTCTCCCGTACTTGGCTTGGAACGATTCGAGGAACGGGATGAGAGTGCCCTGGTCCGTCGGTCTCCAGAAGATGCCGTAATTGGTGATGAACTGGTTCTCGGTGGCTATCTGGATGTTGTATCCAGGCTTGGTCTGTCCGTTGTTCATCGCGTCCTCCTTCATCCGCATGAATGTGGCGTCGGGATCGGTCTTGCTGAAGCTGTTCCTTTCCCCCAGGGTTTCCAGCTTGTCCTCGTACTCCCGCATCTTGGGCGCTTTCTCGCTCTTCACTTTCTCGACGGCTTTGCGCATCCTCTTGTCGCTGATGCCCTCCCTGTCCATCTTGTCAAGGATGGCCTCCGCCCGCCGCTCCATCTCCTCGGAGCTCAGCTCCTCCTCCGCTTCCTTCTCTTCCAGAGCCAGCGTCTCCTCGGCCATTTCCAGAACGGTTCTCACCTTGCTCTCCAGCCTGGCCTTGTTCTTCTCCACACTGCCTTTCCATACGAAGCTGTACCTGTTAGCGACAGATTCTATCTTTGTGCCGTCTATGTACTGCACATCCAAGGACACGAACCCCTCCTCGTTGAGCAGAAGAACCACCTGGGTGAACAGACTGTCGAACTTACCTGCCAGCCGCTTGCTGCGGAACAGGTTGATGGTGCGGAAGTCCGGCCTCTGCATCCCGCTCAGCCACATGAAGGCGATGTTCTCCTCCAGCAGCCTCTCCATCTTCCGGCCCGAGTACACGTTGTTGAGATATGCATACACTATCACCTTGAGGAGCATCCTGGGATTGTAGCTGCTGGCTCCACCTCCCTTGTATCCCCTCTCAATCTCCGAGATGTCAAGGCGGTCAATGATGGCGCTCACAACGCGCACATTGTGGTTTTTGGGCAGGAAATCTCCCAGACATGGTGGAAAAAGAAGATTGTCGTTGGGATTGTAAGATTTAAATGCTACTTTTGCCATTGGTTTGATGGGTTAGTTCTATTTGTGTTTGGCGATACAAAGATACGAAAAATTCATCAAATAACAATGGCTATTAATCTGTATTTCAGAAAAATAGCCATTTTTTTATTTGCCATTGTTAGATGACACTAACTAATTATTATTGCAACCTAAATTGCAGAAAAAAAGAGGATGACTACTTTTTAGTCACCCTC